>FTCU01001035.1_pt1 | contig 29062 bp, 28 predicted proteins | sample 1639521 | NCBI WGS metagenome assembly FTCU01 (sample SAMEA3914864, study PRJEB12502) | metagenome | biome: forest; material: soil | place: USA | collected 2012-03-12 | depth 0.3 m
TCCGCATTCACATCGGCTGGCCCATATCGTGGTAACCCGGTCTCTCTAGCCGCACTGCATCAACAGGGCATTGCTCTCTCTAAGTCGCCAACCGAGGTATCCTCCGCAGCCGAGCAAGGCTGATCTTCTCATCGTCTCCTTCAACACTGGACACGTATGTCTCCCTGGACTCGAAGCCGAGGCCTTCGTACAACCCCTTTCCGGCGTCAGGGTGCACAACAATCACCCACAAAGCCACCGCGTCAGCAATGCGGAGACCCCATCCGACGAGCTTCTCCTCTACACCCTGACCTTCGTAGGCTGGGTCTACCGCTAGGTAGGTGATTTGCCAAAATTCCGAGAAGTCTGTGACGTCCCCGGTGGTTCGAAGCCTCTGGTGTGCGGTAGCCCATCCCGTCGAGTAGTCCGCCGCCACCCACCTGGGTTTCAGCGTCTTGATGGCAGCTGCGTACTTGGGATCGTACTGCTGGGGACTAATAGTTGTATAGTTTGGTTCGTGGGCTGGCTTGCGGTAGCCTTGGGGTTGATGGACAAGTTAGCTCTTCCATGGCGGCCCTTTTGTACATGCAGTGTCTCTCTGGAGTGAAGTGTGGAACCCCTCACCTTGAACGTACTCGTCCCAGATCTTCTCCAACTTGATGGGGACCTCGGTTTTATTGACTCTGTTGCCATCGTGGTCGTACTCCACCCACTCCCAGACACAATAACCCACAGCCTTCTTTTCCCCGTCTGGGGTTTCAACCTCAGCAACCATGCACGTGTAATGCCTGTGCTCCCAGTGAATGAACCTAGTAATTTCGTGCATCCAACGGTTTTTGACTTCGGCGGGAAACCGAGTCTTGTCCTGCAGCAGATAGTGAGGCAGTGTGCCTTCTCGTGTTGCGTCGAAGCTGATGCGGGCTAGTTGCGGGATATCCTCGCTCCTCACTGCGCGAATCAGAACGTTCGCCATGTTAATATGCTGCGAGTGATGGTGAGCTGATGGGTAAATTGTTCGAGCTTGAATTTTCCTTTGGAACGAGGGAGGTCGAGAGTAGATTCTGTTGGTATGCCGAGGGTGCGGTGCCGCACAATACGAAATGCGTGTCTCTCCTCGTGCCGGCTTATTACTGGTGGACACCAGACTGCGAATGTTGACCATGATAGAGGCAATGACAAGCGATTGGACGGCAGTTCGTAATGACTAACGTTATTACGATGAGACGACGTCACGAGTCTGGGCCATTCGGGCGCCCCTTTACAATGTTCACTAATAGTAAAAGCCCCCTATTTCCGCAAAGTACGGTACTTCAGCCTCGCGCGGTTTCCCCGGCTAGCGCTCTGACGCAAGAACATTGCCTTTCTCAAGGCTCTCATCACATGCTCCGGGGACGGGAAGGGGGTGAAAGGGAAGAGTAAAGAAGATAGCCTCGTATTTGCTGTTGAAAGTTTGACCGAGGAACAACCAGAGTAGCAGGACAGCATCATGAGTTCTGCCTGCTTGCCTGTTTGCCACGACAAAATCAGATCTCCTCACGACATTCCTCGCGAGCCGAGATATAACAGAAAGCCATTTACCGCTGCGTTGGCGATATCAGCCAGCGCGGGCCAAACGGCATTGCTTGCCTGCTGGTCCGCCGCCGCTTGGTTCGCCGCATCCACTTGGGCCTTCCACTGCTCCCGCTCGGCGTCGAACCTGCGCTCCCGCTCCTTCGACTTCTTCTCAACCTCTTCCATCTGCTTGGCCATGGTCATTTGAATGAGTTGCATCTGTGTCTGCAGCTGCTGCTTGTCGCGGGCTGCGACGCGCTCGCGCTCGCGTAGGCTACTTTGGTTGCGCCGCGCTGCGTCGAGCTGTTGCTCAAGCTGACGGCGCACCTCGCCGAGCTCGGACTGCGCGCGCTCATCGCTCTCGCGGATTGCGTCCTCCATCTCGTCGCGTACGCGCCGTAGCTCCTCTTGGTGTCGCTTCTGCAGTGCGATAAGCTCCTCGTTGAGCGCCGACCCGGCTGCCGTGTCGATGAGAGCCTTGCCCTCGTCGACCAGCTCGCGTTGGATATCGAGCACCACGCGTGCCTTGCCGACGAGGCTGTCGAGCAGCGCCTTGGCCGAGGCGACGGTGCCCATGTGCCGCGTCATGGTAGCGCCGTTGTCGAGTAGCGGCTTCCAGAACTTGTCGCGGAGATCGCCCTCGCGACGGTTGCCTTCCTCGGGCGAGACGCGCGACCAGTGGGTTGAGGCGAGAAGCACGTTGGAAAGGGCGTCCTCGCCGACCAGCTTGCGGAACATGCGCAAGCTGCGAAGGGACGAGCCCTCCATGCGCGCGTTAGAGATGGGGTGGAGGTAGATGATGCCTGAGAGACAGAAACCTTTGCTGTATGTGTCCGAGAGGAAAGCAGAGATGTCGAATAGAACGTCTGTGTCTGAGCGATACGTGTCGTTGAAGCCGGGAGAGTCGAGGATCGTCACGTTGACGCCCTTGTACTCCATTCGGATGCCACGGACGCGCTGCGTGCCTGTTCACCAAAAGCTCAGGCGGTCAGAGCCATCCTAACTGTCGTCTGAGACAATAGAAAGACCTACACGCTTCAAGCCCATCTCCGATCTCAACGTCTTGGCCCGTGATTTGCTTGACGAGTGTGCTCTTCCCGGCACCCGTGACGCCCATCACGGCGATGACGACCTCACGGACGCCAGCTACATTCCGCCCCTCGGCGTCGACGAGAGGAACAGAAACGTAGTCGTGATCATCCTCATCCGCCACAGACGCGGGAAACGGGTGCGTGACCATGCTGGGCAGAGTGGTTGTCCAGATACCTAATGACAGTATCGGGGGCAGTCACAGATACTGGACACGCTCGAGTGTTATCTTTCTATACGTAACCAAACCAGTTCCGACCAAGCCCGCCAAGAACTTTCCCTTTTACTAGGCAAGGCTCTGCCCAGTTTGGAACCTTACAAGGTGGCTTGCGGGGTAAAAGCAGATACGCCTTAGCTGAAGTGATCGACGGCAAGGCTCTATTAGATGCACGCCACCCACAGCTGGGTGTGCAACTCATCGTGCGTTGCCAATGCCAGTCGCACTCAGCTTGGCAATGCCACCCTAGTAGTAAAGGTTCTGTCGTGTGCTTGCTAATCACCCTCCATCATGCCAGCAAGGGGCAAGATTGGGTTTGTATCGGGTATCCTGCATATCATCTTTGCGGCTGACTCGGCCGACGCCTTGGAGGAGAAAAAGAAGGCCCCCTAGACTACCCACTGGAGAAACTCCCACAAGGCTCGCGGATTGAAGCAGCAAGATTTTCTGACCCGACAGCATCTAGATTAGTGGTACTAACCAGGCCAATCTGTACGGCAAAGTCGTGGGCGGTACCTAATTCTGTCAAGCTCAATGACGTGAATTTCAAGCTATCAAAAGAAATCATACTAGACTTTGTGTACCTATTATGAGCCGGATGACAATCTGAGTTCAGCCACCAAACAAGCAGTATTCCAGCCAACATGTTGTTCTCCAAACGCTACATAAGCACTTCGAGGCGATACCTGTGCGGAAAGAACGTGTCGACGGGTACAGCTGCCACCAACCTGCAGTCTGCATTCTATCTTGCATATTCCCACTCCTGAGGCTCCTCTGGAGCTTCATGATCAATTTGCCGATGACTCGCCCCTGATAGCGGCTCACCCAACGCGACTTGGGCTGGTGACCATTGCTGTTGATACCCCACGAAGCCCCCGGGGTTTGCTTGCCTCTTGCCATCTGGCTGTGATTCAGATGTGGCCGAGGGATGCCCACTTGCCTGCACACTCTCACTGTCAGGCCATGTCGACTGAGGGGCCTCAAGATTGTGAGGGTCCGACCGCGCCTCGGGAGTATTGTCAGCGACTGGGTGAGCCGGCTGGGAGTTGGAGGAGCTGTGATTGCTTTGGGGATTGTGAGCGCTTGAGCTAGGAGCCTGCCGGTAAGGACCCTGAGAGCCTGACCACCGCGTCTCGGGAGTATTGTAAGCGACTGGCTGAGCCGGCTGGGAACTCCGGGACCTGTTATAGCTTTGCGGCGTTGTGTGAGAGCTCTGAGTGCTTGAGCTCGGAGGCTGCCGGTGAGGATCTTGAGTGCCCGACCGCCGCGCCTCGGGAGTATTGTAAGCAATCGGCTGGGCCGGCTGGGCCGGCTGTGGATACCGCAAGTTGTAATCGGTTTGCGGTGTTGCGTGGGGTTCATGAGCGCTTGGTCTCGCGGGCTGGAGATTCTGAGGGGTGTACCGCATCCCGGGAGTATTGTAAGCGGCTGGCTGATACCTTGTTGTCTTCGCTTGTTTGTTGTAGGCCGCATAATTTGCCCCATACATCTCATAATCCTCATACCCGTCATACCCGTCGGTGTTATGTCGAGGATCAGGAACCGGAAGCACCGGTGGAGGAGGAGGGGGAGGAGGGGGAGGAGGAGCCTCTATCTCCATATCCATGAGCTCAACGATGGCCGGCTTCCAGACTGACCAGCTCTCCCACCCTTCTCCATTGTCGCTGCCGTACTTTAGGAGACCAGGAAAGAGCACAACCGCAACCTTTCCTTTGATCACCTTGCCGCCATCGGGCTCGTACAACAACCTCATTCGATCTCCCATGTCGGAGGGCGAAACGCGGCCACGCTCGTCCGCTTGCTTGCAAAACCAGGGCTTGTCCATGAGCACCAGCCCAGATTGCAACCCTCCGAGAGTCTTGCCGATCTTCGTTGCCTCGGTTATCGCATTCCTGAGCTTGGATCTCTGGCGGCTAGTGTGGCTGAAATTCACGCGGTAATGCCCAAAGATCTCTTCGAGCGCGACAGAGATCGTTGACAGGACAGAGTCGACATGGAGGTTATGGGCCGTTGCCTTTTCCTCCGCAGAGCCAAACTCGTCGGTGTCGGTGATGGTCGTTTCATAGCGCTTCAGGCAGGCAGCCTGCCATGACTTGGCTGATTGTCGATTCGCTGTCATTGAGCGTGTCAGCTCTGGCCAGGAAAGAGAGAAGAGAAGGGAATGAGACCAAGACATGGAGAGACCCACCAAGTGATGCTTCACTGTTGGACATGACTTTGTAGACATCGGAGTTCACATCACCCTCAAACTTCCGAGTACATGGCCCCAACGGATTCATGACGGCTTGCTCGACAATGATGCATGACGCAATGGCCGCCAGAAGATCGGTAGACGAGATCTGTTGCAAGAAGTCCGGCTTCATATCGTCATGGCAAATTTGCCACAGAGCATTCTTGAAGTTCGGAAATTCTCCTTGTTGAAGGTGCACGGCAGCCGGAAACTTCCCATCGGGCGACTTCCAATCTGAGCCCTTCAGGGCCATTCGGGCCCATCCTTGAATCTCAACCTCCATGGTGCTGAGCTGCTGCTGGATCTTGTCGTGGGGGATTCCAGAGTCTTTGAAGTGGGACCGGAAATCCTGGCCCTGTTGGAGGGCCTGGACCTGATCCTGAAGCTGACGAACTTGGTCCTTTAGGGCGAAGATCTGCTGATTCAATGCCGTTTCGCGGTTTTCGTGGGCACTGGGAATCCCGGTTCCGGTGCGGAAGCCATCCTGTGGTTTGTTGCTGCTTCGTGCCTTGCTGCTGGACATTCTGAGGAAGTTGGGCCAATAAGATCCCGCGCCAGGGGGCTGCGACTCGGAATCTGGCGAAGAACTCATGAAAATCTGTTGTACTAGACGATATGAAGACAGGTTTGTTGCTCTGACTGATATGAAAGGGTGCAGACACACTTGAAAATAGTTTCAAGAGGAGGACGCAGTCAAAAACACCTTGGTATACGTGGCTATCATCAATATTGGATGATCAGAAAAAAAGGGCCCGGTTGAAGGAGGGGGCGTTGGGCTAGCAACCAAGCAAGGCTTTCCAGGTCTACTTTCAACCATGGTTACAATCGATCGCCCCAGATTCTGCCTTTCATTAGCTCCGCATCCACCATGCAGCCTTCGCAGCTCAGCTCATGCGTGGATGCGATCCCGACACATGCCAAGGCAAGGCTCTATGCGTTGTCCACCACGTTTCTCAATCGTGTATCTCGGGTTGGTTGCCTTGCTCAGCTTCGCCTCCGCCAGATGCACAGCTCAGCTCATCCTTGCAGGGAATTTTGACACCCATAGGCACAGAGAGGTACTCAGTGAGCACTATCACACCGAGCTTCGGCTTTGATTGGATGCCTTGTCTAAGAGTTTCACGCCGTCGAACCGCAGATCTTGTTTTCCAAGAGCTTGAAGGTGCCCCGCGCCACACATCTGGAGCTGCTTGGCATCGAGTCGCCGAGGCAGATACCTAGGTAGGGAGAGCACGCCAGCATCCTCTTCGTTCAGCCGTCGGACATTCGCAACTTGTGGGCTTGGCCAGGCTTTCGAGATCCAAAATCGGGCGATGTATTTTCTCGCCCCTTTCTCACTATGTACCTAGATACTTGTAGATACCGTACCAACGTATGTGTTGGGATGTACCGGCTTCGGGTTGTTTGGGCTTATATTGCCGTGATCACCCATTGCTCATTCTCTCCGCCGTGGTGAGGCCCAATCAGGCCTCGATTGGTCAGCCGTCCATCTGCACCGTGAACTGCCTACGAGAAAGCATCTTCTAATCATCTCCTTGACCCCAGCCTGCCTTCTCGGCAGATCATCTCTAGAGCACCCAACCTCAGAGAACCCTAATTCACCTCCCTTCGCGTGTGACCATCCGTGGCGTTTTTCACCACTCAGACGCCACTTAAATACCACCCCGCTCAGTGTCGTCATGGTTGCCGATGAGTCTGTAGAGACGAGGGCATTTGTGGTGGTAGGAGGTTAGTATTGGGAACACGCTGCTGATGTTTCAAGTTGCTAATTGTGCCTATCGATCAATGACGAAGTGGACTTCGGGACAACTTTCACGGGTACGTCGCCAACCATGACTCCAGCGTTTCCCCGTGCTCTATTGACACCGCAAAAGGCGTCGCCTTCACTCATTCCGATGATCCTGATCATAGACGCGTTGTCGTCATCGACAACTGGCCGGGGGCAGGGAGGGAGACACGCCCCAAAGTGCCCACAGAGCTCGGTCATCAGGAGTCGGGCGTGACCCGATGGGGTTGGCAACTCGCCCCTGGTGCAGCCAGGTACGGGGGTTTCAAGCTCCTGCTAGACCCCACGGCCGGCAGAAAGGCATACAATGATGAACAGCTGGCCCTCACATTGGATCCCGGAAACCCATCCATGAAGTCATCCCTGCGCCCCAACTCTTCAGCAACCGACATGGCAACAGACTACTTGAAGCTCATCTACGCAGCGGTCATGGAAAAGCTGACCAAGAGCTTCCCGAGCACCATCAACACCGTCAAGATCAAGTTTGTCATCACGACGCCGGCCATGTGGAGCCCTGCCGCTCAGCACAACACATTGCAGGCTGCTAAAGCGGCAGGGTTCGGGAGCCGTCCTCAGGACATCATTGAACCCGTCACGGAGCCGGAGGCTGCCGCTTCCTACGCCCTGCGAGAGATGAACACCTATGCGTCTCAGACTGGCAGCGCCGATAACTCCTCTGACTGGCAGGTGGGTGTTCCTCTGCAAGGCGCAATCACTCCCTATTGGGCTCTTGCGATTGTTTCGGCAGCACCGACAACTAATTGTTTGTCTTTGAAAAGTGTGGAAAACAAGTCATTATCTGCGATGCAGGAGGAGGCACGGTCGTATGTCCCATTCTTTGCCAACACAGAAATCTCTCCAACTTGGGACGCGCGCTGATCTCTCTTCCTACGTGCTTTTAATATTTAGGACTTAGTGTCATATGCCATTGATCAGGTCAAACCATACCTAGCGGTGTCTGAGACCACCCCTCCAAGAGGTGAGACGAGAATCGCTTTCTCATATCTACCTACCAATGTTCGCATTGAAGCGCCTAACCAGCTGGCTATTTCAACAGGTGGATTATGCGGAGCAACGTCGCTTGACCAGCGATTTCTTGAACTCCTCAAGAGGCGGCTTGGCTCGCAGTCTCATTTCTTAGATGGGAACAACTCGGGCCGAGGGAGTCGGCTGATGCTTTCCTTCGACAATGTCAAACGGAACTTTGGAACAAATGACTTTGATGACGATGAGCTTATCGAGCACACAATCTCGCGCCTCGGCCCAGACAACAGGACGATACGTCTTGAGCGGGATCCCGAAAACGGAATCGACGACCGTTTTATCACCCTGTCCTCGTAAGTTCCGGGCCGCTGACAGCACGCAAGTCTTGGTCACGGAAACTGACTCTGAATCTCCAGCGAGGACATGAAGTCCATCTTCGACCCCGTCGTAGACAAGATCCTAGCGCTTGTCGAAGGCATGTTGAAAGATGCGAGAGAGAAGGAGCCGAGCAAGCCTGTTGTGGTGAGCGGTCCCCGAAAATTCAGTGACGCTGTGTCATCCTTTGAACTCGGACTAAAGCAGCTATTCAGGGAATAATTCTTGTTGGCGGATTCGGAGAATCAGTCTATCTCTACAACAGGCTCAAATCGTGGGCCGAAGCTCAAAGTCCGCCTCTGTTCGTGGGCAACCCCAAAGACTCGTAAGTTATCCAGATACTCATCTTATCCTTTTCCCCTGGCGTCTAATGCGTCCGTCTCCCCGGGCAGGTGGGCGGCGATCGCCAAGGGAGCCGTCTGTTTCGGACTGGAAGGCATCGTGCACCGCCGAATCCTCCCTTGCCACTATGGCGCCGAAATCAACGAGATGTACAATGCAGCAATCCACGATGCTGCGCACAATTACAAAGAAGAGTGGTCCGGAATCACGTTCAACAATGACACGATGACGTGGTTTGCCAAGATGGTAAGAGACGAGACGCTCGCTTCTATTTCAAGGTTGATCTGGTCTCCATCTAACATGAGGTATCTATAGGGCGAATCAATAGATCAAGACAAACGCATCACAGTGCCCTTCCAATTTACAGGGGAGAGCAGATATGGCGCGGTCCCATTCCGACTTCGAACGTGTCGCTACGGCGAACCACCAAAAAGCCGGCGGGACGCAAGTATGTACCAACCACGCCTACCGCTCATACAAATATGCTACTAACACACATGGTCAGGAGCTCTGAGCGGTCCAGGCCTCACTCTCAATCTCGACAGCCTCCCGGACTCTGTGTTTACGGTGAAGGAGGTTGGTGGATTCATGGGATTCGGTAACACCCAGAAGCTGTATCGGGGCCAGTTCACCCTTGAAATGGTGACTGGATCTGCTTCATTGCGGTTTGAGATCCGCAACAATGGGGTGTTGGTCGCGTCGCAAAAGGTTGATTCTGGCTTTGTTGGGACATCTGAGTAAATCGCTGATCAGGATGTCGTCGCGCGGCTTGATGTGCCTTGATTTACAGTTCATGAATTTGCTCTGGAACTTTAGAGAGTACACGAAACTAATTTTGAGCAACTTGCGGCATTCTTCAAGGCATACAACTGACTAGGTCGCGCGTGGAGGATAGCAATGTCCACAAGGGACCTACAGGGAGGTTCGCGTGGCCATTTGGATTTGACAGATGGGTTGACCCCTGAATTCAGGGGCTGGCTGGATTGGACGCGGTGGCAAGGGCCAATTCGCTTAGAGGACGAGATTTCGGCTGAGAAACTCGATCACAACAAAACGGCGCAAGAGCTCGGTACTGACCACACCAGGCGTTCCATGTTACTCTAACAAATCAGTGGGCGGTGATGGCTTAGACCTGGGGTCTGAGGCTCTCGTAGTAGCCTGTTGGGGGTGTTATGGGACAACGGCCCCGTGGTCGGGTTACACCAGGCCGCTTGCCACTCCGGCGGGTGACCACTAGTACATATATCCAGCCTGAGCTAGATCACCCTAAGTTCGTCTTCATTGGCGGGTGAGGCGGAGCCAGGCGCGCGCGGATGTCATACATATTGCCAGCGCTGTGGGCATGGATACATACTCCCGGCTTCAGGTCATGCGACTTTTGCAGGTTCATGGCCAAACAGCCCAGCGCTGTGGGCGTTTGAGGGAACCAGGGGCATTTTCAGCTCGCGAAGCGGCGGCAGGCAGAGTCTAGTGGCGCTCAAATGGGATAAAGCTAGAGTCTAGCCAGGTCTAAGTGTCGAAAAGCTCCAGCTCAAACAACAGGCTAGCTCGCCGCTAGCCAGATAGAGCCATCGGTATCCGCCCGTCTAAGACACTATTGACGCGTGAAGGTTTGTAGGAACTGGATGGTTACATTCATTGAATAGTTTAATAAGAGTTTTACCCCGGGTGATGGCCGGATGACCAAGGAGGACGGTGCTCCGTCTTCATGTACGTAGTGTATAAGAAGGACGGCATGGACAAGGAACGTATGGGGCAGCTGAAGCTGTGAGTTTCTGAGCGAGGCGCCGCCCTGTCTGCCCTGCCCTGGGGTCCCGATCGATCTTCGATCACGCCGTTCCTCGCCCAGATCTCATGCAATGGCGCCCTCGAAGCCACTCCTCTGCCTTCTCAGCGCCCTGGCTCTCGCCGGTGGCGCATCGGCCTCCTGCAAAGAGTGCGTCCTGAACAGCTGTGCCCGCGCCGTCAGGTATGCCACCACAGGACCCGACCATGCCAGCCGCCAGGCCGACTGCAGCGCCTTCCTCGCCGTCACCGTCACTCCGGCTGCCGAGTAAGTCTTCTCGCTCTAGGCTTCAACTCGTCCCAGATCAGCACGTTTGGTTAATCGCTGGACTTCGACGCGCAGGACGACGTGGGAGACGACATACCTGACCCCCGTTACTGTGACAGTGACAACAGAGCCCCCCGCATGGACGCCGACATTGACCTCGCCGGTGGAAAAGCGGGTGGTCACGCAGACCGCGTCGCTCTCGGATTCGCCCGATAATACGCCCACCAACACGATCCCAGCGTACGCTAGTTCCCGGTGCGCAGATGCCGCCCAGTACAGCAATGCCTGCTCGTGCTGGAAGATCTCAGCGTCCACTGCCACGGCCTCGGTTGCGGCTGTTACTTCCACGTCCACCGTCGCCTCGACCGTGACATACTATGACTACGAGAGCCCTCCGCTGGCGAGCTCGTCCGTCTCGTTTCCGGCCGGCAACAGCTGGACCAGCACCTATACATACGCCGAGTATACCCTTCCCGTCTTCACCTCGGCCCCGGACCCATCCGTAGTTGTGGACTATCCTACTCCGAGCGAGACGTGTCTGATGGATACCGTCCCTACCGGCGACTCGTTTGTAAGTCAAAAGGTCTTCCGACAGCGGCCATATCCTGACGAGATATAGTACCTCTTGGCTCCCGGCGCCGGTTATATCGTCAAGAGGGGCGCTTCTCTGGGTCCCGTTGAGGAACCTGCCGATGAAGCTGCAGCCGAGGCCCTCCTCTCGAACTGGAATCCTCCGACATTCGAGTTCCAGACTGCTGAAAATGCGCCGGACGGGTAAGTCTGCTGTGAACTCAAACATAACAGGCCACTAACGCTTAAACATAGGTTGTTCGATCTCGTCGTCCGCGATGGTGTCAGCCCAGATCTCTACGTTGCATTCGATATCTCGACTGGTGACATCTCGCTTGTGTCTTCGTCGACCAACGGCATAGAACAAGATGGCAAGGCTACGACTGTGTTTGGGGTGTCTTGCCGTGGCTCGCTGCTCCTCCAGTACGGATCTACGACCTACGTGTGGACGTCGACCGATACTAGCACCATCGCCGCGCCCGGAACCCCGGCGACGGGCGAAAGCGACACGCTCAATACTATGCTCCTGCTTCCTGCCCGCATCCGGACGCCTCTCAACCAGCCTGCCACCACCCAGACCAAAAGACGCCGCTCACAGCCCGGGACGACGCCGTGGAAGCGTGACTTCTCGCAGTACGGCGTAGCGCAACGTTGCCCCGACTTCCCGAACAAGATGGTTGCCACATCTAACGGCCGATCTGGGTCGGCTCCTAACGGCTGTGGGCCCGATGGGGCGTGGTATAGCATGATCGTGCCGAACCTGAGCTTCGGGGGGTGCTGTAACACGCACGACCGGTGCTATGATAGCTGTCCCGACTACTTCGAGAAGTGCAACTCTGACTTCCTCGGGTGTATGATCAACTCTTGCAACGATAAGTACGACCACTGGTATAGCTCGTGGCTTCTGCCAGGCTGCTACGCCGCCGCCGACCTCTACTTCATCGCTGTCTCGGGGAAGACAGCGCAGGAGCACTTCCAGTCGGGCAGCAAGCAGCTATGCGACTGCAAGTGCGCCGACTCAGATTTTGCCATCTGCACAGCGGGGTCTAAGACGTGCCAACGCGTACGCGGCGTTGGTAACAACGACAGCAAGAACTGCGGCGGCTGCGGCCAGGACTGCGGCTCTCGCGCGCACTGCGAGAACGCCCAGTGCCTGTGCAACCCCGTGGCGCCGACGCCGAACCAGTGCGGTAATATGTGCTTGGATTTCCAGACTCATCCGCGGCACTGTGGCAACTGCAACACCATCTGCCCCAGTGGCTACTGCTATAAGGGGGCGTGTTTCACACCTCCAGACGACACCGACCAGTGTTACCCCGTCAACGCCATCACTAATGGTGACTTCCTATCCGGCCTCACGGGCTGGACCATTACTGGCACTGACTACCCGTTCACGTACAACGTGGGCGTGGGCCAGAACATGTTCAAACGGGCCTTGTACATGAGCCCCTCGCAGAACGGCGCTGTGACAGGCGGCTTCATGGAGTCGCCGTATGATGTGCTGACGGCGACTACAACGCTGCGTCTCTGCCCCGGCACCGCCTACAAGCTTGACTTCCAGGCTTGGAACCCCAGCAGCTTCACCACTCTCATTGTCAACGTCGGTAACACGGCCCTCACGGGTGAGTTCGACATTATGAGCGCTGTCAACGTCTGGAGCGCTCAGGGCCCCTTCGACCTGCCCGTCTTTAACACGGGGGACGCCGGCACCACTACCGCTGCCGACGGTTCGCTGAGAGTCTCCCTGAGCATCGGCTTCTTCATTGGCCGCGCCTCTAGCTATGTCTTGAAGCTCACCGATGTTGCTGTGTATAGCACGGGTTAGTAGAGTTTGCGTGCCGTCTTGTCTGTTCTCTTGGGGTGTTTTCTTTCGCTACGGCTTCTTTTTTTTTTCACTCCGTTTTGTTGGATTGTTCTTATTAGTTTTGCTACGTTTCTTCCTCTAGATCTTGTTGGTTTTCTTCCACTAGGTCTTGTTGGTTTCCTTCCACCAGGTTTTGTTGGTTTTATTCCACCCGGTCTTGTTGGTTTCCTTCCACCCGGTCTTGTTGGTTTTCTTTCACAAGTTCTTGTTGGTTTCCCTCCACTAGGTCTTGTTGGTTTCATTATCCGATCCGTTTCTCGGACTGGAGGAGCCCGCTCATCAATCACGCAATTCTCCATGATGTGTCAAAGCCACCGCTTGCGAGCAGGAACTTATCCCCGATTTCTCTATAAAATTGCCTCAATCCTGCATCTCTCGGGTCCTACGCTTCATGCCTGGTCGTCGAGATTGCGTGATAAACAGGGGTACCGGCGACGGAGTGACAGTACTGCCCTGGGTATCTGATTGGAAAGAGAAAAAGGTACCTGAGTACCTACGTACCTAGGGGCCGACTGCAGAGAGATAGGGTTGGCCGTTCAAAGGCCTCACAAAAGACAACGCCCAACTGCAACACATCTTTGTTATCGACAAACTGATGATTTAAAAGATGACCGCCGGCCTCTCACTCCTCTTGCATGACATTGTCAATAATACCGTCCCATACCACCTGATCATAGCCCGGGGCCGCGGGGCCGAAGGACGTGCCCGCCATCCCGTCCATGCCCACCAAGAACTCGTCCCAGAACGTGTCCAACAGCATGTTAGACGAACCGTCTGTGCCCGTGACGGTGGCGGCAGCAGCATCATCCAGTTCCGACTCAGTGGGGAGCAGACCGGGAGCAAAGTCGGCTGCGAGCTGGCGCAGCACCTGGCAGCGCGCGCCAATGTGGTGGTTGCCTCGGTGCCCCATGCTGGCCAGCAGGGTAAGGCCGTCGTGGAATGAGGCCGCGTTAGCCGGGTCGGGCGGGAAGGCAGCGCACACCATCAAGAGGAGGATGGCAGCCGAGAAGGCGTGTTCAGTATCCATGTAGCCGTAGTTTGCTAGGTAAGGTTCCCAATTTTGGTCAGCGTAAGAACAAGGGGAAAGGGGACGGGAGGGAAGAAATCAACATGTTGGGAGCGAAACACGCTGAGAAAGGGGAAGAATCGGGGTTGTCTCACCGACGAGTCGCTGCCTGTTTGCCACTGTCATCAAGTGGATGGTTTCTCGCGCGGCGTCAATGCACCGGATGATGATGTCCTGTGTCTCCTTGGGCAGACCTTCGCGCCAGTCGCGGGCGCGGTCGTCGGCCGAGCCCTGCAGGCGGCGTCGCACTAGGGTGTAGATGAAGGGCCGCACCGTCATGTTTATGCACTGGTAGTAGTGCAGCAGTGTTGACACACTCTCGCGCGTGTAGGACAGGCGGTTGATGTCGAACCTGAGCTGGTGGGGGATGGTGTCGTGCCAATGCTGCAGGACCCCTGCAATATCGTACATAGCCTCCTGCAGCTCACGAGGGGACGATGAAAGCCGTGGCGAGTAGATGCGCCTGGAGATGCCGCCCAGAATACACGAGAGCTCCGTGTAGACGGCCAGCACCACGGCCGGGCAGTACTCCGGCTCGGACGGCAGGGGTGAGGGCATGGCCACGCTGATGTCCTCATCATGGATCATCACCGGGTTGCCCGATTTGACGGTCAGGATGCGGTCCAGGCTGTAGACACTCCACCAAACGCGGCGGCGATACTCGAGCTCCTCTTCGGGCAATGCTACACCATCGGACGTAGACTCCTTCTCGCGCAGGCCGAGCGAAATGGCCATGCGCACGGCCAGGCCGACGTAAGAGAAGGCGGCGACCCGGTGGTTGAGGTTCTGCATGAAATAGCCGATCAGGCACAGGGTCTCAACAAACAGGATGGATGTATGCTCATGGATCTCGGGCAGCAGTTGCACGGCGGCGGCGAAGTACTCGGACCCGGGCAGGCCTCCGCCGCCCATCTGCTGGTTAATGGAGTATAGTTGGCCAAATGCCATGATAACGAGGAACTTGGCATGGGCCAGGCACGAGCTTGGGTCGGCCACTTTGAGTTGGTTGTCGTAGACTTCGTCTAACAGTTGCCGGAAGCGAAACCGGTCAGCGAAGGCGAAGATGGTACCGATATATGTGAATTGGTCCTCAAAGAGGAGCCATGCTGCCTCCTTGGTGGACGGGAATGCCACGTTCGGGGCCACGCGCTTGCGGCTCGGCATGATCGAGTACAGGCTGGCCGTCTGCGGCGGGAGTTTGAGGGTGATTCCCGGCCTAGCTGAGGTGGCGTCGAGGCAGCCGCGGCGTTGCGTGTCAGATAGAGCCTGGAGCACGCTGTCGGCATTGCTCTTGACCACTTTTTCGCTGCGGGTCTCGGCCACTTGACCTGCTACGGTTCGTGTCAGTCGCAAGTTTACGGCTCCTGGGTGCCTTACCACCGGATTCCAGGAACGAATGTCTCCGGTTCGGCAGAGCAACTTACCGCTTAAAAGTCGGGATATTCGGCCCTGGTTCGACCGACCAATGCTCAGCTGGCTAAAGTCGGTGCCAACCGTGTAGCCGTCGACACAGGAGTCGGTCGAGGGTGCGGTCGGTAGCAACGGCAAACCTGCAAGTCGTGGTTAGTGGGGGGTACTGACAGAAAGTAGCACGGGGAAAAGAGTGCCAAAAGATAAAGACTGACAATCGTCGACCCTACCAGCATCTCTGTATTCCTTTATTTTGCGTGTTAAGCTGTCCCTATCCGCAATCAGAGCGTCCCTCTCGGCAGCGAGGGCCTTGAAGGTTTCTTCACATTCCGTCAGTTTGTCACGCAGTTCGTCTCTCTCCGAGACCAGGGCGTTTCTTTCGACAATCAGGCCGTCTCTCTGTGCGCTCACGGCGTCGTAGTCACTGTGCAGATGATACCAGAAGGTTAATAGCGTGCCGTGGCAAAGATCAGTCCTGCTGGACTCCAACGATCCCTGAGAACAGCGGACACTTACGCTTCCGAGATCTTTTTCGTGTTGGTACACGGATATGTGCAAGGCCTTGCATATCTCAGGCAACGACCACATACAGGACTCTGATTGTCGCAACGCTTCTTGCTCTTCCGACACCGGTCACACCTGCTCGCCAACAATCTCTCAGCATCACGCTTCCCCTGCCTACCAACCTACCTTGGAACGTTTAAAGAATGGACGAGCCAGTTTGACTTACGCGGATGGCCTAGCCGTAGTTGTCGAGCTTGGGCTGGCATCTCCGTCACCCGGCGGGCTTCCAGCCAATGTTAGAGGCGACATGCAGCTTGGAGAAACGTGCCTCAGCTTCGGCGAGCGGCGGGGAGTTCTCCGGTCGGCCAAGACAAAATCAGGCTAGTTAGCGGAAACGGGAAGCCCCCACGGGTTCAAGACAACGAGCGGCTCGTGCTTAGTCTCTGACTGGGTACGGTAGTCTAGACCGGCGAGGATACCACGGAGTGTGGGGAATGTGGAGTCTGGTTCTTGGATAGAGGAAGTGTCTTCCAATGGGTTGTGGGGAATGTTGCAGACAAAATCCCGTAATATGCGATCGAGAGGGTCCCAAGTTCGAAGCTGTCAAGTCGACTTGCAGTCTGCCCTGGGAGCTCCGCCACAGCGCCGCCACTGTCCGACGCGGGGCAGATAGGGACGTGAGAAGAGCGGCCAATCACAGCCCGAGTAGAGTCGGAACTTGAGCCGCTCGCACATGGGGATGGACTGCTTCTTTCGCAAAGACGTCTCAGAGTGGGAGGACGAGGCGAGCGTCCGGAGCTTGCCGGCTCTTGAGGTCGGAGCCACCCCCGACAGGTCATCGGGACGGACCAATCGGCGCGAGGGGAAAGCACCCCCGAATTTTGGCGGTCGGAGTCCCTCGCCGACAAACGCCGCCAAAGGGCGGCAGGCCACAGTGAAACTGGTCGCGGGGGGCAGGATTGTGGTGCACAAGCCCGGGGGCGGCGGCTGAGGACGAGCTGGAGATAAATGTCAACAATGGCACGCAACGGAGGCTGCGAATGACCTTGACTTTGCACACAGAAATGGCCTAGTCCGATCGTTGATGGCGTGCTGCCAGGGTTCTCCGGCCACCAGTTCTCAGCAAACCCGATTGATCGCTCGGTCGATCTTTTGCTTCGAACTGTTAACGGTGTTGTGTGCGGGAGAAAAGGCGGGGATTTATGAGACAACGAAGCCCAGATGGCGATTGTTTTGTGATGTGCCGGGTGCCTACTGCCGGACCGCTGCATGAGTACCTATGCTAACCTCAAGGCACATCGTTGAAGGCTATCAATTCTACAGCACCTCACAGCTCCGGCAGCCTTCCAACCTCCTGCCCAATTGACTCACACGGAACCGCCTCGCAACCTAGAACTCCCTCATAAGTAGGTAGGCACCTTGGCAAGTAAGGTACCTTAGTTTTCGCCTCTTTGGGGGGGAAATCCCGCCCTTTCCGGTCCCTTTCCCCTTCTGTGCGCCTCTCGCCCTTGAGGGCAATCTTCCACGAGCCTTTTTGCACTGCCAAGTAAGTGAACGCTAAAAGTGATGCATTTTCGGGGCTGCCTTAATTGGGATCCGGATGTCGAAAACTAGAAGCACGTGGTGGGCAGGAATAACCCAGGGACAATAGGAGCAGGCGGTGATGATCAATCGCGTGCGAAGGGCAACAGGTGTGAAGCTGGAGATCCACTGGTGGCTCAAGGAGCGTGAGGCAATCATTGCCGAGATAAAATTAAGAAGAGCTGAGACAGCACCCGAGCAGGAGGGCGTACCAAAATCGAGTTGCAGGCAAAATGAAGTATAAGCGGTGGCCTGGTGGACAATGAAAGACTCGAGGAAGTTGGGTTGACATGCCCCCTACTTGGTCAAGCTGACCAAGCACGAGCCAAATTCCCAATGAGTGCCCTACTTAAAAAGCCATGTCTCGTGGATCCCAATCAGTCCCCCACTGCTTCAACAGCAGTGCTGTCCCCCCTTCTGTCTCCAGCCGCTCCGCGTCCCACATTACATAACCCCAGAGACGCATCTTGTTCTCGAGGTAGTCGCCGTACAGGTTGCTGTAGGTCCCCCTCCATACCAAAGTCCACGCCAACGGGGGACAAGATCCGTGTACATCCGATGCCAGGTCCCCCACAAACGGTAACGGATCACCCGCTTGCTGCTTCAAGTCCCTCTCCGAGAGCTTCTCTTTGCGACGTAGCGACTGCGTGCAATCAAACAAGGCGTAGTCGAAGAGCATCCCCCCCAGCGAGATGCTCTTCTGCATGGTAGTGACCAAGTGCTCGTGGTCCCTCATCTTGAACAGGACGGCGTGCAAGAGCTCGAAACCGCACGTGACAGTCCCTGTTAACCAGGTACTCCTTTCCACTGTGAATTCGAGTTTATATGGTCAGTATATATGCCCAGCTAGCTTGTTTCCGGGAGTGAGAGTAATGCGGAAAGCAACGAGAGACAAGCATGCACTGACCTTCATTGTCCAAGTCAAAAGCTCCATTTGGCGTTGGCGGGCGGCTCTTGTTGGCAAACCTGGGATTCTCCTGGTTCAGGTCCCATTGAATGGCGCGGAAGATGCCGTCGAACTCGGCTTTGGCGAAGGCGTGAATGCAGACCATCTCTTCGACCTCCCAGGGCTCGAAGAGGCAAAAGAATAGTTTGACAATGTCGATGGAGTCCAAGTTAGCCATCGACACGAACTGTTCGCGGCGGTCGTGGAAGAGATTGCAGCACAGCTGGAAGCGATACATGGCGCGCACGACCCGTGTCTTTTCGGTTGTGCTGAGTGGTTTGTGATGCGGCGAGCCCCCCGTTTCGATGGTGAGACGGCCCAGCGCCCAGACGGTGAAGCGTTCCAAGAGGGGCTCGATGACGGTGAAGTGAAATGCAGCCATAGTGACGACCTCGTTCTCAGTGAGTTCTGCGTATGATATTGAGTGCGTTGCCGAAGCGCGTCGGTCCCACTCGGCCTTGAGGAACTTGGTGATTGACTCCCTGGTGCGCTCGTCTGAGAAACGCTCCGGGCTCGATCGGTAGGCGGCAGAGGCATCGACGGCGGCAGCACCTGGCTCCCTCTGCAGACAGCCGCAGAGCAGAGGCCTCTGGTCCAGACGGAACTGCTGGTGAAAGGTCGGAGATGCGTGGGCCAAGGCCCGGAGGGTTTTATAGTCGAGAACATCGAGAATCGCGCGACGTATTTCGGCGGGGAGGTTCTCTAACGCTGCATTTCTCTGCGCAGACATTCTAATTTGTCGTCGAACTGAAATCCAACCGGTTTATGGCCAGCAAGTACGCAGCAGGTGGGAAGTTCGAGGCAGTTTGTCCGTGAAAGGTGAAATCGTTTTCTGCTGAGGCGAGTCACCCAGCAACCTGCCCCAGAAGAAATGTGAATCAAGAGGGGTGCGTGTCGACTGCGGAAAGCCTTTTCCCAAAAGATTTGCATGTCATTGCAACATGCCGTATCATTTTGGCATGCCCTCCACCTAACCACTGCACCCGGCACCCTGCACTGCACCCACCTGCACAGAGCCACCCACCAATGCACCAACCCAAGGCACCCGCTCAAATTACCAGACGAGCAGTCATGCTGAGGGCAGTCGTCGAGGGCCCACAGGTAGTCGGGTCGCGGGGCAAGCGGGTGGTTAAACTTTGATGGCAGCGCAGTCGGGCGGTTGAAGTTTGATGGAAGGCAATTGTTTCAGAGCAAAAGACTCAGTTCATAAGCTTTAGTCACTGCTTATTCACAAATCTTCTTGCTTTTCCATCTATCTTTCTTCTCCATCTTCCAAGCTCTCGCCAGTTGTATGTCGTTGAACCTCTGAAATCTTAGGTAAGGATGAGAGAAAATGGTGTAAGTTGATTGGTTGAGATTTGTGGGCCTATGCCCGTCACACCGAGACATCTATGTCTTGCTGGCCCGGGGAAAGGCATACAATGGAAACTCATGATTTTAGGGCAGAAAGGCATGTCATCCTCTTTACATTACGGCGCCTTAGGCACCGCAGACTTTTAGGAAACCTTACTGGCCCGGACTCACGTTTCTGCTCCCCCTATGAAACGACAGAGTCTGGTCCTCGTCGTTGTTCAAAGGGTGTGGTTCAATTAGGTATTGTGCTGATTGAGATACCGGTGCTGTCCTATTCGTTCAGTCCCAGGTTCTAAGAAGACAAGGGACGTTTATCGTGTTTGACCATTTCTCTAATCAATGGCTCCTCTTCCCGGATCCAACAGTGGGTTACACGATTGTTGACATAAGGTACGTTGAAGATGGTGCCGGGCATTGTCCAGCCAACCACCTATTCCGTACAGACGCACTGATTTCTTCCGTCAGCGCAGCGAGTGGTCTGTGTGGGGTTCAGGCAGGCTCGGACTCAACATCCAAGCAGGGCGCCAGTGAGAGCAACATTCACCACGCAAATCACTTGAACATCCACCATGTCGGCCCGCGCCATCTGGTTCGTGGCCGCCACCAAAAAGTCGGCCCAGAACACTCTCTACATGCACTGCAACGTCAAGCCAGGAGCGAGCAAGAACCGCGAGGGCGTTAACTTGGTCGACGACGAGGCAGGGTCCGAGTGGCAGCACAGGCCCGGGAGGGGGAAGCCAACAAGGGCCGTCATCAGATACTGCCAATACTAGCCTAGACGCCCTCTTGCAGGCCCTATGGCGCCGCATCGAGGACTACATCGCCCATGACCACGCCAGTCCGCTAATTTGCCTGGATAGTCTCGGCTTCCTGGCCAGCAATGCGAAACTTGCCCTCCGTCCGTCGTGATGTGTTCTTCTGGTCGTTGGCAACGTGGTCGAGGGCCCAGCCGGTGGCAAAGCCAACCACGAGCAAGATCGCCACCCCAGTGGGAAGCTCGACAGGATGAGAAGCAAGATACTGCGTTTGCAAAGTCCACATATGCGGTATCATAACGGCGAAGCCGAAGATGCTGGAGAAGGAGAACCGTTCATGCGCGCCATCGAGGGTCTCGAAGAACCCACCTAGCATCAGCAAATCCTGGCCAAAGGGACCAGCTGTTGGTTGAAGTAGGACTTTTTACTCACAGATCTTCATAGGTGAAGTACTCGGCAACAATAACGGCTCGAAACCCGACGGCCAGGAGCATCGAATTAGTCACAAAGCTAAACCGGCCTGGAAGATGACCCGGGAGAGGTAAGCTGCGATGGATGTGGCCGTGACGGCCGGGAGATGAGACGAAAAGAAAATGAACGGCTCGGAGACGAGGGTTTTGGAAGCTGAGGACAGGGACGAGTCGAAAGTCTTGGTAGGCAATTAAGACGAACCAGTCCAGCATCGGGCTGCCCGCTATGAGCTGGAAACTCAAGAGCTCGTTGACGATGACGCTCGCCCAGGTCGACGACTTTGGTTCATACGTGACTGGCGAACAGAAGTTGCTGCTGTGGGGATTTTCTTTGGGGTGTTTACAGGACGATGTCTTGGACAACTCTTCCGTTATATAACACACACTTGAACCCCCATCCCTGTCTTCGGGCCGCGTCCGGTCCAAAATATCCGTGCTCGAGCCGTGGCAGCCGGCGAGCGTGCTGATGTGTCAGCCAACTCGGCGATCACCATGATTAACATGAAGCATTTGCGGAGCCTACAACGTCGCGATGTATGATTCGCCACAGATAACGATCGCGGACCCGTTGAACAAAGTACTGAGTTGCAGCGCTCCGAATAAGGCAAATAAGGCAAATAACGAGGTCACATTTACCTCGCCTCGCCTATTTGGCGATGATATTTGCGGTGTTTGTTGTTTGGCAAATACAGGTGAGTTACTTACCTCAAGTTCAGAACGCGCTGTTCTGGCCGCCGAATTTGCTGGCGCGTGGCGGAATATGTATGGTACTTTTGCTTCGTCTGAGCCCCTTCGACTCTGCCTGGCTGTTGGTGCTAAGTCTCGAACGAAATGATGCCAAGGAGCCAAGGATGAGGTTAAGACGCCCTCGGCCATGGTGTTACATCCGTCGGGGCTGTGTGCAGCGGTCAGAAGCCTAGGCTTAACCGCCGACTGTGGTCTTCGCACCACAAAAAGGAACGGGCGACTCCTGCCTTGTTGCTGCTCATGGAACTGTCACCGCTCCAGCGCAAACCACCTTGGCCAAGGGAGCCAAAGACAACATGGACCAACAGAAACCCGTCGATCCGACGCCCCTGGATCAACTGGGAGATACTCCGCAGTGGATCGACTGTCCGTTCTGTCATCGGCGGACCGAGACACGACTCGAGAAGAAGCAGCTGGGGCCGGTGAAAATGTGAGTCGCTCCCCCGCGAGCCGCCGCGGTGCTACAGTGGACTGTCCTTGCACTGACTACCTTTTTGCGCTTCCCTGGTAGTGTCGCTAGAACACTAGGCTTTATTGTCTGTGCGTGTTGCAGCGCCTCGGCCTCCGTCCCCGTCTCCCCTTACATCACCCCCTGGTTCAAGGAGACGTGGCACTCTTGCTCGGAATGCCAGAACCAGGTTGCTATGCGGCGTCAAGGTGCTGCAGTTGCCATCGTCTACGGACCAGGGGCCGAGGCGCCGTCCACATGATTCGGGTATGCTTGATGGCCGGTGTGGTTACTGTGGTCGGGCTGGATTGGCTTTGGAGCTTTGTTGGAGCCGAGGCGTTGGGGTCGCGAGTTGCGGGGACATGTAGGGAGTATGGAATTCTAGACTGGGGGAATATGGCCCGTTAAAGGGCTTTCGAAACCAAGCACTAGCACCTCGTTGCTTCCGTTATTAATGCTGTTGAGCTGGCCATGCGCGCAAGAGTGCGATACTCCCATGACACTGCACGAAATGGAGCAAGCCTTGTTTGTCGACTCAAGCTCAAACACGGCTCCCGTGAATTTTGTCCGCATATGTGGCCCTATCATTGAAGTTGTAGATGAAGGCCTTCATTTACCGTCAAAGAGTAAGTGGCTTGAACCTCTGCCGTGACGATGTCGGAAACACTGACAAAACCTGAAGTCACAGATACATTTTCAGTCAAGAGATCAGCGGTGCTCTTCCATGAGTCTTGCCAGAGATTCAGATACCAACATGCCGGCCAGTTTCCCGGTACCTTCGTACCGGAGGCTAATCACTTTGTTGAGACAGCTGATCTGCATCGGAGCAGCTCTTGTACGGGCAGGTTGCCTCCATCAAAAGCTAAGGATAGGTATCCGGATCAGCAGATTCCTGAGAGATTGGCCCACGAATACTCCATACCAATCCAAAACAAACCTCCTACGGTAGACCCGCATGGGTTTTAGGCTAGGTAGTGAAGTGTTAGTCTCCGGTTCATGAGAGTTCAACCTTGGACAACAATATTCAAAATGACAATTCTGCGGTCTTACTCGTGGCGTCGAGACTCTGCCCATGTCCCCCAACGCGATTCAAGCTGCCATTCCGGGAGGTATCGACATGAAACGATTCTGCCAAAGTCGGAGACGGCATCGATGATGGAATCTCAGCAACTTCAATGGCATCGTGTGGCTCGTGTCGAAGCGGCCTCGCTGTTGTCTCGGTCATCTTCGGTCTCTTCGCCGGCGGGCTTGCATCGCTGGGAATGCACCGTTTCCCCATGTTGAATCTGTCGTCACAGACCCAATATGACGTCCAGACCACACAACTCGAGTAGGCAAGGTAAGGTCGGTAGCCAAAATTAAGAAGAGGAGCAAGGTAGCCGCCGCTGTTGCTCGGTTGCAGCTAGCCGCCCTGCCCTGGCCCTTGGGGTGACTGCCTCAGCAGCGCCACACTGGGAAGCCTTGGGAGCCGAAACCAGCCCTGCCACAAGGTGTTAGGAGCCAGCATGAGTCTCCCCGGCCCCCAAACCCTCTCGAAGACACGAGACAGCCCCACGCTTCAGGTTTGCCTTGCCATCTGCACTCTGATGGGTCCGTGGGTCGCGATGTGGCATGCAAGAGTGGGGGTCACCGCCCCAGCTTGACCATGAGCAGGCTTTCCTCATCTTAGTCACCGAGTTCTCAGAAGGGGCAGGCCAGACAGAAAGCACAACAATGTCTCACAGAACGCCATCTATTCGCAGCTCCATCAGACAGTCCCAAACACTCTCTATTTCTACCGTACTGCACTCTAAGCAACAAGAGACTTGGCATCGCCCTCCTTCAGCTTGCCAGCAGCGACAAGCCTCTCAACCTCGCCCTTCCAGACGCCCTTAATCTCCCCGGCCACCGTCAGGCCATTGAGCTTAGCAGCCAGAGCAGCGATCTCATCGGGGTCGATCTTGGCCTGGACCAGCTCGACGTCGCCGAGCACGGCGTCGATGGTGGCGGGCGAGGCATCGCCCGTGGCGAAGTAGTTGGCGTCCTTGACGGAGCCGCGCAGCACACGCTTGTTCTTCTTGACGGCGTTCTTGGCCGCCTCCTTGGACTTCTTGGCCGACTCGCGGTCCACCTTGGCCTTCTCCTCGGCCTCCTTGGCCGCCTTCTCTTCGGCTTCCTTCTTGAGGCGGGCGTCCTCGGCGGCCTGCTTCTCGGCGGCCTCGCGCTCGAAGCGCTTCTTGTTCTTGGCGGCGCTGGCCTCCTGGCGGAAGCGCTTGATGCGCTCGTCGCCGGCGGAGCAGTCGTCGAGCAGCTTGCGCAGGCGGGCGTTGTCCTCGACCTTCTTCTTCTTGCGGGCGTTGGCGTTCTTGCGCTCCGTGTGGCGCTTCTGGTCGCGGTTCTCGCTGTCGTCGGGCACGTCCTCGTCGAGGTACTCGAAGGTGCGCCAGCTGTCAAAGTTGTACCAGAAGTTGTAGAAGTTCTCGACGTCCTCCTTGGACGACTTGTCGTCGCCGAACGAGGGCACCGGGTGGTTGTTGCTGAAGCGGGCCTCGGACTTGAAGACGGAGCTCCACAGCTTGTAGAAGTTGCCCTTGGCGAGCTGCTTCTTGGTCGGCGGCTCGACGTCGGCCTCCTCGTCGACCGAGTCGAACTGGCGGCGCTTGGTGGGGTCGAGAAGCACCTCGGTGGCCTTCTGGATGCACTTGAAGAAGTTGTCGTCCTCGGCGCGGCCGGCGGCGGCCTTCTTGTCGGGGTGGTGCTTGAGCACCTTCTTGCGGTGGGCGCGCTTGATCTGCTCCTCGGTGGCCTTGTGGCGGTACTTGGACAGGCCGAGCACCTTGTAGTGGTCCTGGGCCTTCCAGTCCTTGGCCTCGCGCTGCAGCATCATGGGGTCCTCGGGCTCGCTAATCTCGCTGTCGTCGTTGTCCTCGACCTTCTTGGCGCGCTCCTGGGCCTGGATGCGGTCATCCTCGGAGAAGGTGCGCTTGTGGCGGGCACGGCGGGCGTGGGCGAGAAAGTAGGGGCCGACGGGCTCGAGAGTGCGCTGCGTGGCGCCCTCCTTGGTGATCTTGCCGATGGCCTTGAAGTTGCTGTCGGCCGCCCAGCCCTCAGGCAGGGCGGGGAGCGGGAGAGGTACGACGGTAGCCTCCATTGCGTCGTGGTGGTGTGGTGATGTGAAGATTGCAGGTTTTTGTCAGACGGGGAGGGGCAGGTTTTGGGCAGCTCAGAGGAATTATTTTTTGGACCTGCCCCACCAAAATTATTTGTTATCCAATCAAACAATGCAGCGCACCCGTTCGACTGGCCCGCGGCACGCATCGGATCAAACCATGGCTTGACGTTTTCTGTTTCCCATCCAAACGATATTTCCCATTCAAACGACGTGACCCTTCTTTCACTGCAGAATACGTTTGTCACAAACCCTTTGGTAACACATACGCACAAACCACAATGGCAGCTTTACAAACATATAGGCATTTGATGCGCGCCGTCCGGGTTGCGTTTGAAGGTAGCAAGCACCCAGCTCTTCGCCGCTCTCCTCCTCCAGGCTAACACGGCAGATCAGGCGATGCCAGAATGCTCGATGCTGCGCGGCAACAAATCCGTACGGGATTCCGGGACAAGGCCTCGCTGCCGGCTTCAGACCCGTCGATTCCACCCGCTCTCCAACATGCCGAGGAGGTTGCCAGCTTCTTGAAGGCGAACCTGGTGCAAGGGAAAAGGGAGGGAAGCACATACAGTGAGTTCGGTCCTTGACGGGACTTTGAGCTTTGTCGCTCACACAACCCCGTCTAGAGCTCCGCATCCACGAACATACCGAGCGGGGCGACAACGACAGCATCAAGCTTGGAAACCAGAACGTCAGTGTAGGGAGCGCAAAGTGCTGCTCGGAGAGGTAGCGGGAGGGAAGTGTGCCATCCAAACGAGACTTGTCGACAAGACGGACGACACGTGTGGCAGTGTGACTAGCACAGATGCAGTCTGGCAGGCGCCCTGCCGTTGTATTATAGCCGTCTATGATACCCCTCCATGTAACAAACGAACCTGATGCCCAACGACAACGCAGCAGCGATATCTTTTGCCTCCCCGAACCAAAGACCCAAACCCCGTGACACCCCGACGCCATGCCGAAACCAGAAACAAGACACCCAAAATTTTAGTTGCCGGACAGACTGGCGTATTGTACATCGGCAGCGCCGGGCGGCGCAGCCACGGTGAGGCCAGCCAGGTCGTCCGCCTCGGCGGCAGCCACAGCGCCTCCTTGCGCCCCTGGCCCTCCGATCGCCTTCTGCGGCCCCCTCCGGTTGGCCTGCCCAAAGGCCGACCGACCATCGCGCAGCATCTCGGTTCGGCCCTCCTTGTCCATCGTCCCGATCGCCTTGGGCACGCTCCACCGGATCCGCAACGGGCACCCGGCGATGACGGCCCGCCCCTTGCACTCGGCCGACGCCTTCTCGGCCCCGTCGCGCGTCTCAAAGTTGACAAACGCACAGTGCGTCATGTGAGACACCACCAGCGATTTGATCTTGCCGAACACCTTGAAGAAGTCGCGGATCTTGTGCTCGGGCAGGTCGTCCTCGATGCCGGTGACGAAGAGCGACATGATGTTCGGGTCGTTGGGCGGGATCCAGTCCTTCGGCCCCGGGGGCGGGGCAGCCGCACCGAGCGGGCCACCCCTCCGCGAGCCGCCCTTCGAGCCACCCCTCGCACCCGCGGCGGCCGCCGCCCTCGAATCCCTCGTCCGTATCGGGCCCGGACCGCCCAGCCCGGCGCCCACAGCCGGATTCCCAGAACCCCCAACCAAATGCCCCTCGTGGTCCACCTCCCTCCCCTTCCTGAAATACGGCTTGCTCTGCGCCAGCCGCCTCAGCAGCTCCCGCGCCTTCTCGTCCGTCTTCTCGTACTCCTCCACACCGGCCCGCCCCTCCTCGATGGCGCGCTCGTTGTTCTGCGCAAAGTACTCGCGGTTGATCTCGCTCTGCGGGCCTGGGGCGATCAGCTCGAGCGCCTTGTCGCGGATGACGATGGGCAGGCCGAACTGCAGGTCCATGATGCAGCACTGGCAGGCGTTCTTGAGGCGAGCGCACGTCAGGCAGATGTTGGTGCGCCGCTTGCGCCCGTGCGCCCGCCCGTCGCCCGACCAGCTGAAGACGGTGAAGGGCCGCGTGCACAGCTTGCACTCGGCGCCGTGGTCCTCCTTGAGCATCTTGACGTAGGGGTTCTCGGGCAGGCAGTTCTCGCACACCGAGGGGAAGTCGGTGGTTTCCCACCCGGACCGGTTGAGGTCCTGTTTGATCTGGGGTGGCATGGCGGTGGTCTTTAGACTTCAGTGTATTTCGGTTCGGTGTAGTTCGGTCGCGGTAGATTTCGGTCGTGGTGTTGCGAAATGGTGACTGATGTTCGCGGCGTGGGGTGACTTGACGATTTGCTACTTGGGCGCGAGGCGAGTTTGGAAGGTCGGTGTGGCTGGTTGCTTGATAATTCCCAGCCTTACGTTATCAATTGCCACCGCCTCAGTTGTGGCTGAGCCTGTCGAGTCTTCTGGCCCGAGCGCCTAACTTTTTCTGGTCTGTGCGCTACACGAATGGCCCGTGCTCCTCTTATTCGTATTCGCGTTCTGCGAGCAACTGACCGCCTTCCATTCGAATTCGCATTGTCAGACAGCCGCAGTGGAGTTCACATTCATCATGGCAGCAGAACGCGGTGGAGTGTCGAAGCTGGGTAATTAAACGGTTGTACTGAGAGGGGACACTAGCACGTACAACGAGCCGAATCCGAGCTCTTGTTCGCATCTCCGGCTCGTGATGCTCTCCAAATGTTCGGGTTATTGGCTCTCGCTGGACCTTCCAGGTCGGTTCCTGAACTTGGCCCCCAGCAACGATGTGTTTTCCATGTGCTTGTGTGGGGCAGCCCCCTGAAAGCTTCCCGCCCACGTCCAATTGCTCCAATTGAGCCAGGAGATTTGCTGGATTGGCGTCGGCTAACGCTATCGGCCACCCCTGTCTCTTTCTGCCCAGAGCCATGCGCCGCCGCATGGTCTTCATTAAAAGGGGCCCATGAAACTTTTTTTCCTTTCGAGTTCAGCAACCACCAGGCCAGCCCAACTTCCAATTCTTCTGTCGCGCATACGATCCGCCGTCCTCAATTCAGCATCTAGGAAATATCGATTGCCTCCGTCCCTCACACTTCAACATGGCCCCCCTCCAAAAAACCGCCCTCGAGAAGGAGGACCATGCGCGTGATGCCGCCTTCAAGAAGGCGCTCCACGGCAAGTCTGCCGAGGCTGCGGGTGGTTTCGCCTCCATGCTGTCCAAGGACAAGGACGCCAAGAAGGTTGCCGTCGACGAGTACTTTAAGCACTTCGACAACAAGCGCGCAGAGACCGAGACCGATGCCGACAGAGAGGCGCGGACCAAGGAGTACGCGACGTTGACAAGGCAGTAAGTTTACCTTTGCGTGTGGCCGTGTTCCTCCAACCTCGATCCGGAGACTGACTCCTCTTCTCTCGCAGCTACTACAACCTGGCGACGGATCTGTACGAGTACGGCTGGGGCCAGAGCTTCCACTTCTGCCGCTACTCGATCGGCGAGAGCTTCTACCAGGCCATTGCGCGCCATGAGCACTACCTGGCCATGAAGGTCGGCATCCAGGCCGGCATGAAGGTCCTCGACGTCGGCTGCGGCGTTGGCGGCCCGGCGAGGGAGATTGCCAAGTTCACCGACGCGCACATCACCGGCCTGAACAACAACGACTACCAGATCGA
>FTCU01000648.1_pt1 | contig 28960 bp, 14 predicted proteins | sample 1639521 | NCBI WGS metagenome assembly FTCU01 (sample SAMEA3914864, study PRJEB12502) | metagenome | biome: forest; material: soil | place: USA | collected 2012-03-12 | depth 0.3 m
CAACCGTTCCTCCCCCTTCCTCAAAGCCCCCTCCAACTCCGCAACCCGCGCCTCGGCGACACCACGCGCCTTATTCGCCTTCATGACGTCCACCTCGAGCCGGCTGACCGTAGCCTTGAGGTCGGCCTTCTCCGCGTCGGCGCGCCGCCGCGAGCGCTCCGCTTCCTGCTCGGCCGTCTTGCGTGCCGCGTCCAGCTGGCGCTGCAGGTCCTCTTCGCGGGCGCGCAGGCGGGTTTGCGCAGACGCGAGTTCCTGCGCGTGGGTGCGCTGCAGGGCGTCGAGGCGGGCGGTGGTTTGGGTGTGGTTTTGTTGTTCTTGGGTGAGCTGCTTGGTGAGGTTGGATGCGGCTGATTCGGCGGTTTTGAGGGCCGTGTCCTTGGCGGCGAGCTGCGTGCGCAGGGCGGTGGTGAGGTCGGTTGTGCGGGCGAGGTCGGTGGAGAGGAGGGACTTGGTGTGCTGGTGGGCGGATTGCTCCTGGGTGAGTTGCTGGGTGAGGAGGGCGGTTTGGGATTGGGCTTGTTGAAGGGCTAGTGTGGCCGAGGTGGCTTCGGCGCGGAGGGAGTCGACCAGGGTGCGGGAGACGCCCTTTTGCACGCCGTTGGTGATGATGGAGGTTTCCGAGTCGGGGTCGCGGTCGATGGCGCGCAGGATGCGGGTGTAGTTGTCTTTGAAGAAGTCGACAAAGGTGTCGTCGAAGAAGACGTCGGGGAGTTTTTGGTCCGGCCCGCCGCCGTTGAGCTTTTGGGGGAGCACCTCGTGGTCCCTCATCAGCGGGTGGGAGCGGAGGCGGGACAGCTTGTCGACGTATCGGTCGCGGCCCATGCGCGACATGATCATCTCGCGGACCTTTGCGCGGGGGACCGGCGAGTCCTTGGTGGAAAATTCGTAGACGACGCCGGCCAGCATGGCGCTCAGGCCCTGCACCGTGGCATCGCCATTCGGGTTCTCGATCGCTGCCTGAATCAGGCTCTGGAGGTTGGTGAACTCGCCCAGGAAGTCGTTCACCCCGTCGAGGTCCTCGAACAGCCAGCACAGCAGCAGCATCAGATAGCCGATGCTGATGCGGGGGTCGTCTGACTTGGCAACGCTGCTCAGGAGGTGCGCCGTCATGGTCTGGATACTGGTGACGACCTCCTCGCCGCTGGCCTCGTCGCCCTCGGTGACGCTCATGGCCAGCGCTTTCGTCTCGGGGTTGTCGTGCACGAGGTGGAGCATGAGCACGGCAGCGAACCAGTACCGGTAGGGATCTGTCGGGCCATCCGGCTTTGGCTGGAGGAGGATTGTGAGAGCATTGGTAAGCTCGTCGGCGTGCGCCTTGTGTGTCCGTACCGCATGGTCGAGGAAGTGCATCCGGATCTCGGCGTGCTTATGGAAGTAGGCCTTGAGGCAGGTGCAGGCAGCCATCCGGAGGTCGAAGGCTGGCAGCGTGTTCACGGCAAGGACGAGGTCTAGGAGCCCGTCGATGATGTAGACCTTGGGGGTGCCATTGGCCTGACCGTTGGCGGTTGGGTCGGCGAGGGGCGACGGGACTTGGAAGCCAGCAAACCTCGCCTGCACGTCGGCGTTCCCCCTGATCATGTCCGCGCATGCCAGCAGTGCTTCTGATTTAATCGGCAATTCGGCCGCCTGAGAGAATGCGATTTGGAGAGTACTGTCAAGGACGGGGCCGCCTCGCACGCGGGTACGTCCCCCGGATACTAGGTCGCCCTGGAACGCCTCCTGGTTTAGGGGTGTTCCGGCGGCACCGGGCACAAGCAGCAGACGTATGACGGCGAGCATGGCGTACACATTCCTGTTGCGCTGAACCTCTACCCACTGCGCGACCTCCTGGCCATCCTCGCCTCCATTGTAAGCGTCCCTCAAGAGGCGGCTGATCTCGGCGACATGTCCCATGTCCCGGAACATGGTCTGATTCAAGGGGTTCAACCGGAGAAGGTTGGCCAGCAGAATTAGGCAGTCCTCTACCACCCTCGCGCCGCCCGACAGGCCGCCCTCGCTGTTTATTATTTGAAAGATGGGCGCGAACCCCTTCTCGAGGGTGACCAGGTTCTGGATCACGTTGGACGTCGGCGTGAGATCTGTGAGCAGACCGACAGCCTCATCGCGAATGGCCTCCCGCGGGTCCTCGAGGATGGCGACGAGGCGGGGGATGCCCTCGTTGTTGACGATGGACTCCTCGGCCCTCTCGGTGCGGGCAGACAGGATTGCCGACAGAAGCTGGAGCGAGTAGAGCGGCGGGTAGAAGTCGGCCTTCTCGTTCCCAATAAAGCCCAGCAGGAGGGCAATGTTCTCGTGGCGTTGTGTAAACTCGTCGGCCACCCACAGGGCGATTTCCTCGGAGGCCTCGGGGCTGTCGGGGTCCGGGTTGAAGAGCATCAGCAGCGTCTCAAGGGCGACCTTGACCGTGTCGACATCCTCGCCATCGCGACTGAGGCTGCCGATCAGGCTGCGCAGGGCGCCCGAGGCGACCGAGGCGGGATACTGCTTGGCGAAGCTGCGCAAGCCAAGGATAGCAGCGCGGCGGTCTTCGAGGAGGGTGGCGGTGCTGAGGCGGCCGCTGAGCACGGGAATGGTCTCGCTCACCGACTGTTTGGCCGGGGCGGTGGTGATGGTCGAGAACATGGACATGGCGTCGTCGGACGGGGTCGGCGAGGGCGAGGGCGGGGGCAGGGATGGGGGCGTGGGAGAAGGTGTGGAGGATTAGCTGCCATGGAGGAGCATCGGCTCTATCATGCGGCGCAGCAGTCGATAGATTGTCGGCGAAGTCGATTTCTCGTTCTCGTTTCTCGAAGCTGTTCCCGACTCTCGCCTCTTGGTCCAGGCCCGTCAGTCCGTCAGTCCGTCTTCGCCCTGGATCGTCACGCTGATGAGAGGTACCGATGCGGGCGCAGTGCAGGCGCAGGTCGTCCGTTTCCCAGCCAAAAATGCAGAAAGTCAACCGCTGGACTTCCAATGACCGGGTTTTGTTTTTCTCGCGAGTGCCGTGTATTCGTACGGCCAATGGCCCGGTGTGCTTGGTGCCGACACTGGACAGGTGTACAGAATAGAATGCTTCTGCAGCACCGCGGCCCCTGGTGAACCCACTGAAGCTTGGCTGGCGGACCACGATGCAGCATTGCAGTTCGAGCTCCGTAAAATAAAGTGGGCCGCTGCAGCACCCCGGTGACCCCACGGTATCTTGTAATTCTGTTACGAAGTTTGTCATTTTCGTCGAGGCATGACGGCACGGGCTGCGTATCCTGCCGTAATGCAAATGCAGGCGGCCCCACATTTTGCGCGGGCGACTGAAACGGGTCGTTTTTTTTGTTCAACGCGCGCAGCGATCAATCACGTTCCCGAATTCTCGAATCACCAAACCTCGAATCGCGCAGCCTTCCTCGCGCATCAGGCTTCGGCATCGCTCACATCCCCGAAAGCCCTGGAATCCGGAACAAACAGGACTGGAATTCACTCACCCGCCCCGCGGTGCAAAAAATAGACTACTTGGTCTTTGTCCGGCACCCGTCCAGTGTTGCAGTGTTGCCTGGCGTCGTTTCGATCTGACCGGCCGGGAACGATTCTCTTCCCGACGACGACCTCGACTTCGACCTCGACTTCGACCTCGCTTTCGACTCTGGTTCCATCTCGCCTTTTTCCGACCTCTTCCTCGGACACCCGATGTGCACAAAGCTCCTACCAGCGCCGCTCTGACTCGAAAACCTATATACCTAGCCCGGCTAGTCGCACCTGTTCGCCTTTGTCCACACCGACACCGAGAGCGCTGCCTGCTGGACTTCCAGCGAATCTCTCACCATGGGTATTCCGGCTGCCTTTAGGTGGCTGTCCACCAAATACCCCAAAATTATATCACCGGTCGTCGAGGACAAGCCTCTTGTAATGGAAGATGGCTCCGTCGTCCCAGTCGACGCCACCCAGCCGAACCCGAACGGCGAGGAGTTCGATAATCTGTACCTGGACATGAACGGCATTGTCCATCCTTGCTCCCACCCCGAGGACCGGCCGGCGCCCAAGGACGAGGAGGAGATGATGCTTGAGGTCTTCAAGTACACCGAGCGCGTCGTCAACATGGTCCGTCCCCGGAAGCTGCTCATGATTGCCGTTGGTACGTTATACTACTCAGTCTCCATCTCCGAAACCAGCTTTAGATGCTAACACGATGACAGATGGCGTTGCTCCTCGAGCAAAGATGAACCAACAACGGTCCCGTCGATTCCGCGCCGCCCAGGACGCCAAGGAAAAGGCAGAGGACCAGCAGCAGCTCCTCAAGATGCTGAAGAAGGAAAGGGGCAGCAACGCCACGGAGGAGCCGATCGAGATTGTTGTCAAGAAGGCGTTCGACTCCAACTCCATCACTCCAGGCACCCCCTTTATGGACATCCTCGCCGCAAGTCTGCGGTACTGGTGTGCGTACAAGCTTAACACAGACCCCGCGTGGGCCAAGATGAAGGTCCTCATCTCGGATGCCACCGTCCCTGGTGAGGGTGAGCACAAGATCATGAACTTTGTTCGCTCGCAGCGCAACTCGCCCGAGCATGACCCCAACACCCGGCACGTCATCTACGGGCTGGACGCCGATCTCATCATGCTGGGGCTTGCCACCCACGAGCCGCACTTCCGCGTTCTTCGTGAGGATGTCTTCTTCCAGGATAGCAAGGCCCGCATGTGCAAGCTCTGCGGCCAAAAGGGCCACGACGAGAGAAACTGCAGAGGTGAGGCCAAAGAGAAGAGCGGCGACTTTGGCGAGAAGGACAATGCCCATCCCCTGAAGCCCTTCATCTGGCTCCATGTCTCCATCCTCCGTGAGTACCTTGCCATTGAGCTGAACGTCCCCAATCTCCCTTTCAAGTGGGATCTTGAGCGCGCCATCGACGACTGGGTCTTCATGTGCTTCTTCGTCGGAAACGACTTCTTGCCTCACCTGCCTGCTCTCGAAATCAGGGAGAACGGCATCGAGACTCTCATGGCCATCTGGAAAGACAACCTCCCCGTGATGGGTGGATATGTGACCAAGGACGGCCATGTGGATCTCGAGCGTGCACAGTACATTCTCAGCGGCCTCGCCAAGCAGGAGGACTCGATCTTCCGCAGGCGGAAGGAAACCGAAGATCGGCGTGAAGCTGGTTTCAAGAGACGCAAGCTCCAGCAACAAGGTAACGGTCGGGGTGGAGCCCACAACGCGGCGCCCGGCGGCGGCGGCAGGCAGCGGAAGGGGGCACCCGAAGCAAACGGGCCGCCCCCGGGCATGAATCTGTTTCCGGTGGCGAGCATTCCCAAGCCCGTCATCACGCACGATATGGTGGTGAACCGCGCCAACGTGGCCAACAAGAGCGCTGCCAGCGTGCTCAAAAGCCAGCTCCAGGGTGCGGCGGCGGCGGCGCCCGAGACCCCAGTCAAGCCTGATGGCGACGACTCCAAGATGGAGGAAACACCGACCCAATCCCCGCCTTCGGCCCTCGGGAAGCGCAAGGCGGACCTCATCGAGGAGGATGCCAGCAGTGCTGCAGAAGCCAGCTCCGAGGTCGAGATCGCGGCTCCCTCGAGCGAGGAACCGACAGATACGGTCAGGCTCTGGGAGGAGGGCTACGCCGACCGGTACTATGAGCAAAAGTTCAAGGTGGACGCCAAGGACATCGCCTTCCGGCACAAGGTTGCCCGGGCGTACGTCGAGGGTCTCGCCTGGGTGCTAATGTACTACTTCCAGGGCTGCCCATCGTGGGAGTGGTTCTATCCTTACCACTACGCCCCCTTTGCGGCCGACTTTGTTGACCTGGGCAAGATGACCATCAACTTCGAGAAGGGCAGGATATCGCGTCCCTTTGAGCAGCTCATGAGCGTGCTGCCAGCGGCTTCGCGCCATTCCATCCCCGAGGTGTTCCATGACCTCATGCTCAAAGAGGACAGCCCGATCCTCGATTTCTACCCCGAGGACTTTGAGATCGATCTGAACGGTAAGAAGATGTCTTGGCAGGGTATCGCTCTGCTGCCGTTCATTGAGATGCCCCGTTTGCTGGCCGCCATGGCGACGAGATCAGACCTCCTCAGCCCCGAGGACCAAGCGCGCAACGAACCGGGCCACGAGGTCCTCCTCCTGTCGGATGCCCACCCGGGTCTCTACGAGGACATCACATCCCACTTTTACTCCAAGAAGCAGGGCGTGCCCAAGTTTAAGCTGGATCCCAAGCACAGTGATGGTCTCGCCGGCAAGGTCGAGAAGGTCGAGGGGTATGTCCCGCACGGCTCGCTCGTGTACCCGCTCGAGCGGAACACCATGCCGGATGTCGACTATGACCGGTCCCTCACGTGAGTCACTGTTCTCCCAGCCCACATTCTTCCCTACCATGTTGTCACAAACACTAACACAGAAGACAGTGTAAACTATGAAATGCCGAGCAGTTCTCACACGCACAAGTCGATGCTGCTCCGCGGCCTCACAATGCCCACGCCCGCTCTGGACAGGAGCGACGTCGAGTTTGTCAGGAACAAGGGCCGCGGAGCCGGGAGGAGCTACGGCGGCGTTCCCTTGAGGAACAACTACGGCGGCGGCGGCGGCGGCCGTGGAGACCGGATCAACTATGCCGGTGGTCCTCCGCGTGGTGGCGGCGGTGGCCGCGGGCGCGGGGGATATCAGCAGCAGGACCGCGGGTATGGAGGCGGCTACGGCGGGGGTGGATCAGGCGGCGGGTATGGCGGCCACCAGCAGTACGCCCCTCCGCAGCAGCAGTCGTGGCAGCCGCCGCCGCCCGGGTATCCCGGGTTTGGGATCGGGGTTCCTCCGCCGCCGCCGCCGGGCGCTCAGCACGCGGGCGGTGGCTACAACCAGGGGTACGGCAGCCAGGGGCATGGACAAAATTATCGGAATGACCACTACGCACCCGGGCAACAGCAACATGGCGGTTATCAGGGCGGACAGGGCGGCTACCAGGGCGGACATCAGGGAGGCCATCACGGAGGGCATCAAGGCGGTTACCAGGGAGGTTACCAGGGGCAACAGCACCGGCCGCACCAGGGCCAGGATCGTCGGTACGACAACAGGCACGGCGGCGACAACCGGGACAGGAACTACCGCGATTCGCGGGGGTATTAGTACTATATAGGCGGCGAGATGTGCTGGTTGATGGGATGGGTAGCTTGTACGGGCTGATATGCGGGGATATTGTTCTTGTACGGGCTTTTTGTAGAGGTACGGTAACTGGAGAAAACTTGAAGTGATCATGATTTGTTTGACTTCCAAGGTTGTTTGGTTGTTGAGGGTCCTCAACATTACCAGGATCACCCGTGTTCCGATGCTGGTCGTGCTCAGATGGCTGGTGACCCTAACGTTAACTAGCGCCAGCGTAGTGTGGTCTCCTGAACATGGCTGGCTCCCAACGCGGGCATCCAGCTGCCTGGAATGGTCCAGAAAAAAGAGAAAAAAGAGCCCGAGAGGGTGGGGGTTGCAATCAAGAGACCAGATCCTCCCAGGCCCTGCCTGCATCTCATTCATCCTCGAGAACACGCAGCAGAACAGGGAGAGGGCAGATATTCGGGGATTCAAGAATTCTCGATGACATCGGCGAGTGAAAACCAGGCTGTGTAGATATTCTGGGCTTTGCTGTGCCCACCAGGAAAGCAATTCCGCACGTGTTGGGAATTGGATATGAATGGACATGTTTTGCGAGGTTCTCAGAGAGTCAGAGCCACCTCCCCCGCGGAGTTTTGTCTCGGAGCAGATGCAGGAACCGGGCGGCGGGACACGGCGCGGGCGGTGAGCGGCGGGGAGAGATGTCGTGCCGACAAGCCAGGGCCAATTGGTGCTGGCTGGCAGTGGCTGCCCTCAGCTGCCCTGGCTCGAGCCTGGCTAGCGCTCTCGCAGGACTCGATCAGGGCCCACGCCAGCCCACGCCGGGGTCCATACCTGCACTACACTAGGGCCCATGCCAGGGCCCATGCCAGGGCCCACCGCAGCAGAAGCTCCCCCAGATTGCTGGTCGCAGTGAGCTCTCGAGGCAGGGTCCCCCGCTCCGGGTTTGGTGTCTTCCCCCCGCCTTGCCGCAATCCGCAATCCGCAAGCCGGCAAGTGCGTGCCCGTCGCGAAGCGAAAACGAAGAGCCCGACCCCCGTGCCCCGTTCCCGCTGCCGCTCCCGCTCTTCATTTTCATCTCGTCTGCCATCCAGGCCCATTCTGCAACACCTCCCCCAACGGCTGCCGCAGGACCGGCTTCCCCGTGCACCGCGCACCGCACACCGCACACCTCGCTCCGAACTGCGACCTGCGACCTGCTGCCGTCCCACCCACCTACACGCAAACACATAGATACACCCACAGACACACACTCACACACACCCCCGCGCTCGCACGCCGCCCGGCCGCTGGCCCCGAAGCAGAGGCACCCGGTCCGCCGTGCGGCCCCCGACGCCGCCGCTCGGAAATAGCAAGATAATACACAAATTAATACGGAATTCAACCATGAGAAGGCGCCGGCCCAGTCCTGCTCTCGTCAACTCACAATGAATGGGGATGCGGGCCTAGTAGGCTGCCTGGTGGACAGGCTCACCACGAGGGTGCGTGATGATAGAGCCGCCATGTGATGCGTCTCTTGTTCCCGCCGCCTCGTCCCCCCCCATGCCGTGATGCCGACGCTGACGCTGCCTGTTGTCGACGGCGACAGCTGCCCCACCGCACCGGCACCTCGACCCAAGACCTCTCCCAAGACGACATCGTCTCCATCACCCGCGCCACCCTCGTCAAGATCAGCGCGTCCTCCATCAGCTTTATCCTCGACGCCCTCCTGTCCCTAATCGAGGATCTCGCCCGCCCATACAAGGCCGTCCTCTCCCACCCGCCCCACGTGCTCCTCTCGGAGCTCTACGTCCTCGAGCTCATCGCCGACTGCTGCGCCAGCAATTGGTACCGCACCAGGGCTCCCGCCGACAGATCGACCCCCTCCCCCGTGCCCGACGGCCCCTTGTCCCCCGCCCAGCGAGCCGCCTTCCCCCCGCCCGAAGCACTCAGCGATGTGCAGCTCCCCCGTATATTCGAGCTCATCAAGCTGCTGTTCGAGCCGGTCCCCGATGGCTACGCACTTCCGGCCAAGGCCATCCTCGACGACTCGTCGGCCAAACACATCACGGCCCCTTCCCTCGAAGAGCCCACGCGAACGCCCCTCTCGACTGCGTCTAGCGACCCCTCCGAGACGCGGGGCATCCTCCAAGCCCACGCCCACGCCATCGAGGCCCATATCAAGCTGATAATGGAGTACATGACGGCATCGACGTGGCCCGTCACCTTTGACTTCTTCCGCACCATCATGTACTCGGCTCGCAACAACGTGCCCGCACAGGGCCCCCAGCTGCCGAACGCCGCCTCCGTCGAGGAAGAGCGTGCCGCGCTCCTCATGATGCGCCTCGTCTCCTTCTTCTGGCTCGACAGCCAAAAGCTGAGCCTCATTATCCAAGAGTTCTGCTCCAGCTTCCTACACTTCCGCAAGTCGTTCCAGAACACCATCGCCGTTGTCATGCCCCAGATGATCACCCGCTGGCTCGATCGCTACCCGGCCGAGTTTGTCCAGCTGCACTCGATGCATAACAACCCCAAGCGCCGCGAAACCGCCCCGGATACGCTGTTCGATATGTCCCTGACCATCGGCGACAGCGGCCGCCACAAGGCCCTGCTGTATCCCATGCAGATGACCCTGCTGTTCCTGCAGCCCGACGTCTTCGAGGTGGCCAGCAACATGCGCGAGTCCAAGGGCGCCGGCATGGCCAAGAAGGTCCAGTTCCTGGACGGTCTCCGCAAGGCCTTGCGCAACCGCAACGAGCAGGCCACCTACTGCCTCGTGCTGCTGCTGCGCGCCGCGAGGCACTTTGATGCCGAGAGCGACTCGGCCCTGATGAGCTACGCCATGGACGTCCAGGACGAGGTCCGGGATGCCGTCTTCAGGAGAGTTGCCCCCGGCGCCGAGGGTGCCCTTTACGAACAGGACATCATGACGGCAGCCTTTGTGTCCCTGACCCACCTCAACTTTGAGCACTCGGTCGGCTCTCTCGCCGTGTCCTGCCTCTCGTCCTCCGCGCCGCAGAGCTTCAAGATTGCCGTGATTCAGGCCTGTGCCCACTTTGCGCGCGTGGGGAGCAGCCAGAAGTATCAGCCCCTTTTCACGACCGCCAGCGCCTTCATCCAGGCACAGTTACAGGTGAGCACCCCGCCACCCCTGCAGCACGTCTGCTCCGGTTCCTAACCTCCAGACAAAGACCATGTCCGAACTCCTGGCCGAGGGATACATTGAGGAGCAGAGCGCCCAGCGTAGGGCCGCCGAGAGCGCCCCGTCCATCAACATGGTGTGCAACATCCTCAGCTTCCTCGACGCCTCGCCCATGACCCTGTTCGAAGGTCCGCCCAAAGACCGCGGCGAGCGCGACCATTTTTATGAGGAGAATCTCGAGGCGCTCGTCTCGTGCATCATTGCTTCCGACGAGTCGGTCAGGCGGCTGGCCACGGGCGTCGCCAAGCGCCTGTTTTCGAAGGAGGAGGTGCTGGCGAACTTGAGGTCGTCCAAGGGGCTCGGGTCCAAGGCGTTCAAGACGAGGTTCTGGCGTCTTACGTAGGTTTTGTCCCGGCGTCGAGCGCGAATAGGGGAGAGAACTGACGAAAACCAGCTCCCTCATTCTTCTCTCCATTTGCGACAGGTCGAGGCTGCCCTGCACTGCCGAGGGGCTTAGGTCTATCAATGGGTACCTTGAGTCGAGGTTACTCCTCTTGACATCACTGCCAGTGCGTACATGACCGGTTGAGCTTTTGTGGTAGTGATCGACCTTGCTGACGACGTACAGGAGCTCGGTCAGACGTCTGACGACATCGAGGAGCGGACTTCTGCGTCCAGCAAATTGGAGACGCTCTTTCTCGTCTCGCTCTGCTCCGCAGATATGGAAGCCTGCCAGATGGTGACATCTTGCATCGGTACCTTCCTCGAAGAATGCCGGCTCATCGACACGGCTCCCGCGGCGGCCAAGTCGTCGCTGACTCTGCTCCGGAATGGCGACATTTTCGGCGAAATCTCCTCGCGCGATTTCAGGTTCACAGGGCTGGTGGCATTCCAAAAGAGAATTAGAGCACTCTTGCGTCGCATGCAATACCCCAGCACCGGCATCCTCGACGCCTGGGAGCTGGTCTTTGACAGGTGGCTGCACCTCTCCAAGGACATCTCCCAAAACGGCGGCGGCGAGCAAGTCACAGAGAGGATGGTTGCTGAGTGGCGCAACTATTCGGGCTTCCTCGCCTCGCTGGGAGGCATCTGCACGGCCGAACAAGCCACCAACATCGAAGAGCCTGCCATCAGCGGGCTCAGGTGGATCGACCGGATTTCGTCGGGCAGCCACGAAGAGCCACTCCTCACGCGCTACCTCAGGCTGAGCATTCAGCTGCTGGCCTGCGCTAATGTCCGGGTCCGCGAGACCATCAGAGAGGTCCTGTCGTCCGAGGTCCCACCATCCCTATTCCAACCCCTTTTCAAAGCACTTGAGACGGAGCTCGACGTGCTCTTCACCGGTGCTCTGGAGCCAAGTATCAAGGGCCAGGACAATGACATCATCTTTGCCGAACAATCTTCGTCTCTTCTCAAGGCCCTCGTCGACCGGCTTGATAGCCCTTCTGATCTCGGCGCGGCATCCGGCCTCCACCTCGGCGCTCTGTGTCTCAACTTTGCCAGGTTCCTGGACGGCGTCCCCGACACGCCCAGCAGTCTGCGCGTCAAGATCAAGATCTGCCAGCTCGTCGAATCAGTTGCCAAGCGGAAGGAGCAGCTCAATCTCCGCGACGATGTCCGCCACAGGAACCAGCTGCTCGAGTACATCTTTAGTTGGATTGCCCGTCCGCGCTCGCCCCGTGACTCGGCCCCTCACCTTGGTGGGCGTCAGGACGAGCTGACCCGCGTCCAGCGCGACCTTGACAAAGCCTGCCTCCGCTCCCTATCCACCCTCACGTTCCGCTTACCGCTGCAGCCCGGTGATGGACAGACCGACGCTGATACTAGCGAGCTCAAGTCGCAGATGTTCCACCAGTATTTCAACCGCTTCCTGTCGCTTCTGAACATGGAGCCGAACGGCGCGGATCTGGGGCGTGTTGGCGACCAGCACCATGGCTACCACGGCCATCATCATTTCGGCTCGTCTGGCAACGCCGGCTCGACGGCGGAGGCGTCGACCTCGGACCTCGCCATCATCATTCTTTCGAATCTTCTCAGCGCCAACATTGACGTCGGGCTCAAGAACTCGCTGAGTATCGGGTACCATGAGAATCCGGACATCAGGACTGCGTTTGTCAGGGTCCTGTACAACATCCTCATGCAGGGGACCGAGTTCAACAACTTGAGCGATGCCGCTGTGAATGAGAAGTATGAACAGCTGTTGGAGGTGAGTTGCTACCACTCAGGGGGTCCCGGTGGCGGGTTGGAAGGAGGATGGCGTTGCTAACAAATGATGTTTACCAGCTTCTCACCAGTGATCCGGGCTTGGCGGCGGCGATGAGCGCTGTCTGCCCGAGTCATGAAGTTGATGAGCTCACAATCTCGCTGCTCAATATCTTTGAGGCGAGAGGGATGAGTTTCGTGCTGCTTGAGGCGCTGATCAAGCAGGAGATTGAGGAAACAGGTCGGTTATTGTCGTTTGCTAGTTTTCAGGAATTCTCGGCTGACAGTCTGGGCAGAAAACGAGTCGGAGCTGCTCCGGAGGACTTGCGTAGCCACCAAGATGTTGTCGATCTACGCCAAATGGAAGGGCGCCGGCTACCTGAAGGAGACGCTGCAGAACGTGGTCGAGAGGCTGATGATGACCTCCAAGGACTTGAGCCTGGAACTGGATCCCACCAGGGTCACTTCGCCCGAGGAACTGAAGACCAATGCAGAGCATCTTCAGATTGTAGCGAGGGTCTTCATCGAAAACATCTGCGGCTCGACCTCGACCATCCCGGTATCCTTCCGCCAAATCTGCAATATCGTAAGTCCCACGACGATGCTCAGTTGGGTTGACACTGGTGGCTGACACTCGGCAGATTTCAGAATCGGTTATGGAGAGGTTCCCCGACGCAAAGTACACGGCCGTCGGGGCGTTCATCTTCCTGCGATTCTTCTGCCCGGCCATTGTCGCCCCCGAAGTGGAAGGCTTGGTGTCGGACCCGCCGTCCAAGGAGATGCGGCGCGGGCTGCTGCTCATCGCCAAGGTCATCCAGAACCTGGCGAACAACGTGCTGTTTGGCGCCAAGGAGCCGTACATGTTCCCGCTGATTGATTTCTTGACCGACAACATCTACAAGGTGACGACGTTCTTGCGAGAGATTTCGGTAAGTCTAAGGATGCATGCTTGGCTGGGGTTGGAGAAGGGATTGGGGCTGACGAGTCATGCAGGGACCGCCGCCCGCTATGGCGAGTAGCAGCAGCAAACGGGGTGAGTCGTTTGACTTTGGCTCGTGTGTGGCGCTCCACAGGTTCCTGTACGAACACTGGGACCACGTTCGCCAGCGGTTAGCCTCCAAGGAGAGGAGGGACTTCGTCCGGTCACCGGCCGAGTCGACAAGGAGCCGGTCGCCGGTGCTTGAGCCCCTGAGGAATCTTATCATGAAGCTGGGGCCGCCGCCGCTGGCTGTGACATGGAACCGACCGCAGATTTCGGCAAATACTCCGCCGTCCTACTTCAGGTTCCAGGATTTCATGCTCCGCAATGCGTTCCGCAGCACCGAATCGTTCCTCACCTCGCGTGCCGTGTACGATGGCGGCGAGAGCAAGGATGGGCTGTCGATCATCTGCATCATTCTTAGAAACATCGACGGCGAATCGATCGACTTTGATACCCTCATATACTGCTATCTCAAGATCGCCAGCAGGCTCTGGCACCGCCCATTCGGTCTCCTCGTCGACGCAACCTGCTACAATGGGCAGAACGAGCCGAAGGACGAGTTGTTCCAGAAGCTGGAGCTGCTTACGCCGACGGAGTTGTCGCGCCAACTGACGCGAATCTACATCTACAACATGAACAGTGCGTCCAAGAAGTGCTTTCGACGCATTCTTCGAGTCTCTTCCAAGAGCGAAAACAGCGTTTTCAGCCCTTCAAACGTCGAGTACCATCTCATCGGTAGCCTGCAGGACCTCCAGGCGCACTTCCATCTCAGCAAGCTGCATCTCCCCAAGGAGACGATCAGCGTGGTGACCGATACGCGATACGTCTTCCAGCCCATCACTCGCCTGTCGAAATCCAAGGGCAAGATCGACGTTGTCATCAAGGTTGGCAGCCAGTTTGTGCAAGTCACGACCACCAAGAAGCAGGAGGTGCCTGGCTTCCACCTCAGCACCACGGTCAACGACATCTTCCGGCTCGGCGACGTCGATGAGGCGCCCACGTCGATTCAGACCGAGGACGACTCGGCCTTCGGTCTCAGGGCAGATAGCGGCAAGATTGTCATGTACTTTACCAGCCCCAAGAAGACGGATGTTCTGCAGGCGATCCGCGGCGCCAAGGCAAAGTACGCCAAGGACACGAGGACAACAAAGTCGTTTGAGCGGCTCATCCGGCCGCAGGATGTCCCAGGGACGCTGCTAAACCTGGCTTTGACGAACCTGGCCACCCCGGACCCCGTGCTAAGGCTGTCGTCTTATAACCTTCTCGGCGCTCTCTGCAAAGCGTTCAAGTTCTCGGCGGCGTCTAGGCTCATGAGCACTAGGGAGGTCTCGGTGCCGCTCGACCCGTCGCAGTTCATCATCAAGATCAGCAAGAAGCTGGCGCAGACGGAGCCGCAGCTGACGTCGGACTTTTTGAATGAGTTCTTTGTCGGCTGGGATAGCTTTCTCGACGAGCAGAAGCCGTTGAGTTTAGCGTACATGGCTCCCTGGATCCCGGGGCTCCGAACGTCGTTGCTGGCGGGCGAGCTTGATAGCGATAAGGGGAGGGAGAAGATCGCGGCGCTGTTCAGGAAGCTGATCGACGTCGCGCTCACGGACCCGACACTGACGTTTGCGCTAGAGCAGTCGGTGTGGCCCGTGATTTACCAGGATGAAGTGCTGCTGGATATTTTCCTCGAGGAGATCCTCAAGGCGGCCCTCAGTCTCGGGTTCGAGGACGACCAGACTGAGACGCTGACGTCGATCGCCAACGCTATTGGCACCATCACGCTGAGAGGGAAGATCATCTCGCGCCTGCGCAAGGCGCTGAACCGGTCGTCGCTGCGGCCCACCAAGTATCTCCCCGATAATGCGGTTTGGAACGAGATCTGTGTGCTGCTGCAGTTCTGCCTGTCTCTGTCGTTCGACAGCGGCGTGCAGGCGCAGCTGTATCTGCCGGAGATCTTCCACGTCGTCACAATGCTAGCCAACACGGGCATGCCGGATGTCAGGGTCGTGGTCCACCGGCTGCTGATCAACTCGATTCATTCGGCATGCACCTCGTTTGCCCTCGACGAGAACCGGCTTAACAAGCTCAGGGCAACGCTGGAGACGCTGTCGGATCCCAAGAATGACATCTTTGTCAACTCGGTGACGTTCATCCGGGACGGGGCTTCGATATCGACGAACCAGGAGGCCGGGCCTACGCTGGCTGCGACGGAGAATCTGGCGACGATCCTGTTCGAGACGTGCTCCGTCGCGGCGCCGTCGGTGGACGTTGCGAATGCCTGGCGCTCGCGGTGGATGAGCCTCGTGGCCAGCACGGCCTTCCAGAACAACCCGGCGATCCAGCCGCGCGCCTTTACCGTCATGGGCTGCCTCGCGCGCGAGGAAGTCGACGACGACCTGCTGTACCAGGTGCTCGTCGCGCTGCGTAACAGCGTGGGCCGTTTCGGCGAGGACAGTAACAGCGACATGCTCGTGGCCATCGTCACGTCGCTGTCCAAGATGATGGCCAAGCTGCCCTCGGCGTCGCGGTACGGGCTGCAGCTCTTCTGGCTCGCCATCTCGCTGCTGCGGCTGGTGCCGTCCAACCTGTTCAACTGCACCGCGCAGTTCCTCGAGGCGGTGCTCACCAACATCAGCACCACGGGAGATATGCGCGGCGACAAGATGGTGCCGTACCTCCTGCAGGGGCGCGCGCAGCTCGAGGAGGCAGCGCTCCCGCTTGACGAGGCCTACGGGATCCACTTCAACTTTGAGAACTTCCACTACGCCGCGTGCGCGTGCCTGGTCAGGGGGCTTACGGACACCGTGACCAAGACTACCGCTCTCCGAGTCCTGTGCACGTTCCTGGAGATGACCACTCCCAGCGCCGGCGCCGGCGCCGGCAAGAGCAGCAGCAGCGACCCAGAGCCGGGTGCCGGGCCCGGCACGGCGGAGCGCGACATCCACGAGCTCGCGGCGTCGCCGTACATGGCGCTCATCCTGGCGCGCACGGGGTCGGCCGAGGAGCTGCGCGAGCACCTGTGGGCGGCGGGCATCAACGTCAGCGCGACGGGCCTGTCGGACCCGGCGACGCTGCGGGCCGAGCAGGACCTGGCGCGGCTCAAGGACAAGGACCTGCTGCTCAACACGGCCATCGAGCTCGTCGACTTCCAGTACCTCGAGGACGCGGTGCAGCACCGCAGCCTGCTGTGGCTCAACCGCATTGCCATGGGCCGGCCGGGGGTGGTTATGCACCTGTTCGTCTCTCTCGCTTCCCCCCCCTTTATATCCGATTTGTTGTACTAACTACAAATGCGTCCCCCCCAGCTGCTCCCCGATCATCGTCCTCCTCGAAGACATCCTGCAGCACTGCCAGACGTCGGCGACGCTCGAGGCGGCGCACGCGCTGCTGCAGACGCTCACGTCCAACGCCAAGTTTGCCGGGTCGCTCGAGAGCTCGGGCGCGGTGCTCAACGGCATCCTCGAGGACATGGGCTTCGCGGGGCTGTGGAAGAGCTGCTCGTTCAACCTGGCGCAGCAGGAGCAGGACCGGGCGTGCTTTGGGTTGACGGAGAAGTTGATTGAGGTGGGTTTTTCTTTACTCGTTTACCCCTTGCCTCCTTGTTTTTTTTTAATCTACCTCGATCGTTGAGTGGGGGTTGAGTTTTGGGATGATTGGTTTTGACCGAGTTTGCTGACACGTGGGGGGTTACAGCTCATTATTATTTGAGTGGGGGTTTGCATGCCCGTGTGGGGGGCCGGCCGGCCTTCAGACCGCCTGAAGGGTGTGTGATCAACGAAAGGGGGAGGCGGGGTGTGGGGGCGTGGTCGGGTTGATAGGCCAGGGGGGACGCGGCCTTGGTTCTGTCCAACTGCCGGCTTGTCTACATTGACATGTTACGTTGCATGTTGACTTTTTTTTTCAATGTTCTTTCTTGAGCATGCTTTTCGGAGCAAAAAGCGACGTGGGGGCGGTGGTAGGTGGGTGGTGGTGGCAGCATGGTTTGAGGAGTCAGCGCTTATTGGGGATGTGACGGTGGGAGTGTAAGCCACGACGGGATGGTTGTGAGCGAGATGGGCGAGCTCGAGTCGGAGACGGAAATGAAAAGAATGAATGTTTCGGTTTGTGTTGATCCCGGTTGGTGTTCGTTTGGTGGTGTCCCCGTTGGACTGCCGTGTCGTGTGTGCTTGATCTCCTGTCCTGTGTTGTGCATTCTGGTCACAGTACAACACCTGTCCGTACACCTCTCCCTCGCCCATCCCATATCTCCTACAGGGGATGCGGGTACTTGTTCATCTGTGATCCGTGTGTTGCTGCAACAGAAGGCGGGGCATCTAACGGCCGGGAGTGTTCGGTCTGGGTCTATCAAGTCACCGAGTTGTTATTCTACACCCCCTTCCCGGTTCTACTACTCCCATGTACCATATCTCTGGCAGCCTTCTTCCTTTCCCTTCTCGGGCAACATATCCTGTGGTGTGTGTATGTAATGCGTGCGTGGTCAATCGGTCAACAGGTTGGGCGGGTTGAGCTGGCCGAAACCCCGTCGACCGGCCTTATTACCTAACTCCCGTCCCCTGAAGTGCTGCCGATCGATGCCTGATTACCCGGGTCTCGAACCCGAACAACAACAACCATCCAACACACCCTCTCGAGCCTCTCTCCCCCCCACGGGCCACACCGCCGACCCTCGGTCCAACACCTCGCCGACCTCGGGGGCGCCGTGTGACAGCCCGGTGTCCCGTGTGGGTTGCCCGGTTTCGGGGCCAAAGTGCCGTGTGTCAAATGTCGCGTGGGAGGTAGGTGCTGTAATCAATTACACACCCTCGACACCCTACCCTGCTGCAGGGCCGCGCCGCAGACATGCGCTGATTTTCCATCGTGTTGCTTTTTTTCTCCCATTTCCCGCGCCTGCACCTCGCTGCATTCGGGGTTCCGGGGGTCTGGTTCAGCGTTCTGGCCCTGGTGGCCCTGGCCGGGGTGCCATGCGGACGGCCCAGGGTTCCCTGGACTTGGCCTGCCGAGCCTGCTTGTCACTCTGACACCCCCGACTCTCTCTCTCAGCTGTGCCGCTCTGCTGCCCCGCCTGGCTGGGCGGGTGTGCCATGCGGATAGCTAGGGCCGGATGGGGCCGGCCGGGGGGCTGGTCAAGGCACAGGGCCTGGGCCTCGCTCCGGCTCGTTTGATTTGTGCGTGGAACGATGCGAACGATGCGCGCACGATGGCGGGATCTGGCTTTGATGTGGTCTGGGCTTTCCGGGGCATTGCTGCCTTTGTTACTGGGTTCGGGGTTGAGAGGGACTCGGCCAACTCTGCGTATGTACAGAATACCTGCATCGTGCTCGAGGGTCTGCGCTCAGTAATCGGATCCGACATCTTCCGCGGCAGGACGGGGCGTGTAATATTTCGGGCTGAGAAACGAGGCTTGCTCAGGTTTTGGTAATCATGACAGCGTCTCACTCGGTGTCTGATTTGGCATTTACGAAGTACTTGCCTACCTAGGCAATGCCTCGGCGCTATTCGGCGCGACGGCATGCGTTGCGGATCCGGCCCGGCGGTACCAGCAAGACTGCGTCGAAGGGTTGTGAACAGTCAGTCATCACAAACATCGGATGCCAGCAAAGTGTGTGTGGAGCGGGCGCTGCTTGGGTGCGACCGAAGCATGCCCTCTCGTAATTCGATTGACGGCGCGCATGCGCGACAAACGGCATTCTAGAAAAACTCTGCCGTGGGATTTGTGCGCCGGAACATCCAGGGGAAGCCAGGAAAAATTACGCAAGTGGCTTTTGCAGGGTGTGACACCATCACGTCCATTCCAGGGAAAGGAGAGAGAGCTTCGGTCGTCGGTGAGCGCTTGTGTGAGGGACGGCCTTGAAATCCGTCGGTGCCAAGGCGGCCGGATTCCGTGCTTGCAAGCTCGGCGACTCCCGACGACGGCCTGTGCGATCCCTCTCTGCACTGTCTGCAGTGTGTCTGCAGCGCAGGCCCGCTGTGACAATTGCCTTGTTCGGGGCTAGCGGGGCAGGTCCTCGCTGAAAAGGTACCCATTTTTAGCTCGAGTTAAGGTTGGAGCGTCGATGTCCTGCATTAGCGCCCTGCCGTGCAACCTCAGAAAATGGCATTTCCGGTTCTTTTCCCTCCCTCCCGCATCCTCGGGAATGGACTTTTCCTTTGAAGAAATTTTCTGCCTGCATTTGTCTGTTTTGGGTCGAGGTTTTACCTTTTTCCTTGGTGTGGCTGCCACATGCCATAACGTTGCATCCGGACACTGCCTATGGGTACTGTGTAGGACAGCCTGCAGTGTTTGTGACCTGTACAAGCCTTCAGATGCACAAGGGCATTGCCATGCAATGCAGCGTGGCTTTGGCTCCCACACTCCGAGATTGGAGCGAGATTGCGAAACAGCGAGCAGACAGCGAGCATCGCCGACAGGCTCGCAGGGCGCGGTAGAGGGTGTCATGTCGACTCCTTGGTGGTCAGCTTGTCGATGATAGAATACCAACATATAGCTATGTACATCTGTAAGCTGTAGCCTGCGGCCCCATACTATGCAACATGTAGCGGATGGCGACTCAGGTTGAAAGCGGAGCGCTGGCTGACAGCACTGACTCGCATCGCATTGGCTCCACGGCCCACCTCCCGTTTCCAGAGAGCTTGCGAGCTGAGAGTTTCAGGCAGCGAGGCTCGCGAGGCCAGCCATGAGGCCCGAGAGCTCCCTCCATCGCAAAAAATCGCAACGATCGGCGTCGAGAACCCCCTGCCAACCTGAGGAAGTCGGGCCATCTCAGCGGCAGTTGCACCCTGCATGTCGAGTGTCCTCGTGCTCGCGCCAACGGTCGGCTCCCGGCCGTCTGGGACGAGAACCGGGGCCGCCGACAGAAGGAAAAGGATCTGCACCTCTAGCTCGCTGGTTGGGAGGGCTGCCTCTTTGGCCCATTGGCTCGCTGGGGTTGGAAAAGGTGGGGCCGCGCAGATGCGTGGCACAGCCAGCCCTTTCCGGTGCCCCTGATTGGTCGGCAGGGTGGCGTGGGTGATCCCAGACCATCGCACCGCCCATCCACACCAGTTTCCGTAGCTGAGCATTGTCTCCGGCCGGTCCTGTGTCAGGTACCTCTTGTCTGTGGACCGGGTGGCATGTCGAAAGCCCAAAAGCGCTGTGCGACCGGCTCGATGCACGCGACACGTGGATAGTTACTAGTGCGGCAGATCTACCCAAGTGGCATCACTCTGTCACTTGTCAGTCCATGGTCAGTGCATGCGTGTAATGTTCTGGACTGTCCCACGTCGCCTAGACAACATGGGATGGTAGGCCTCGTCCATGCCAGCCTGCCGTGCTCCCTCCTTGGAAGACGGGCAGAGTGCTGTGTGCTGTGGGCAAGCCACGCTGAGCAATCCGGCCGGGCAGCCCTCCTTTTCCTCTTGGGAAGAAGGGCAGTGGTCGCCAAGGGCCGTGTCATCGGTTAAGTTGCCCGAAACCAGGTCGAAAGCCGGTTGAGGCGAATACAAGGCCATTGGCACTTTTGCGAAGGCAGCAGCTGTGGCTTGCCCATGGCCCCTGTGGTTGCGTACTTAGTACTCGTAACCTCATCAGTGCTGTTTGTTTAGTCACCGGGGGATGTCGTTAGTAGAAGCTGTTGGAAACACACGGGATGTTGCTTGCTCCGACAACCCCGGTGCGGATCGGGGGTGGATCTCGCCGTTATCCCCGCAGCGGATCCCACAAACCCCGACCGGGTCCCCCGGCTCGTTTTCCCCGCTGCGATGATGCTGAGTCGAGCACGCAGAGAATCGTAACAACGGAGTAATTAACAACGATCGGATTTCGGGAAGACCGGTGCATGGCTTGCCATTGCTTTTTCGGAGGTTCGTGGGATGCGCATCTCGGACGTAGCGTCGTATGTACGGAATCACCTCTGAGTATTCTGTCCCTACCCAAGCCCGCGCGGCCTGATTCCTCGCCCAACTAACTCCGGCGACGTGCTGGCAGGGCGCTCCAAAGTCGCCAAAAATGGCATGCGAATCGCAATCGCTTGCGCAGCGCGGTACGGGACGGCTGGAAACACTTGTCGTCCGTCTGACTCACCTGACGAGCAGAGTTGGGATTGCGATGTCGAGAGTCGCATTCGGCTGCAAGGCCGCTGTTCCCAGCCCCGAGGATGCAGGCATCAGGAATCAGCTGTGCCTGGGTCATGTGATGAGCATCAGGAGACAGCACATCGTCCTGCAGCCCGGTCCCGTGATGCCGACCCTTTGCGCAATGGGTATTCCTTGCAGGATTGCTAAGCGAGTATTTGGAATACTGTGTGCACAAAAGGCCGTGAAGGCCTCCGAGAGCAAGTGGAAATCCGGAGTTTGAGCTGGGAATGGAGAACGAACCGGATTTGCGGAGTCGCGAGCCCGGTGTGCGGGCTGCAAGCCACATTTGCGCTGCTGGCATGCGCCACTGTGGCCACACTTGGCTGAGATCAGCGGGCCTGAACAAATCATCCACCAGTGACCACGCACCCAGGCACCCGCGCTCTCCACGCAAGCCGCGGGACGGCATGCAATACGCTCTCACGCTCCAGCACTCCAGTTCGTCCAGCTGGCATCGTCCCTGAGCCCACGGGTAGAGACGGGGCCGGTAGATGAACAGCCACATTGCATGTTCCCTATTTTACCTACCATTGGTCGCTTTTCGGGGCGGGTCGCGGGCGGTTGTGGCTAGTGACTAACCGGAAGCCATCCGGTGCCAGGCGAGCCAGGCACGCCAGGGCAAAACTCTGAAGTCAAACGTCGTCAAACGTCAAGGCTATCGTATGCCGTGGCAAAGCGGACACAAAAGTGGGCGGCACCCCTCCCGGAACAGCTGCCGTCTGCAACTGATCACGTCGTACCTGGCAGGGTCTCCCGCTGATTGGGTCCCATCTGCCGGGAACCGGTCCAGAATGGGAGGCCGATCCGCTGAATCGATCGCGGTGGGATTGCCGATGTGGCTCAGTGGCTGTGTGCATTTCCGGGGCCATCTTTGGGTTGCACGAATGGGAAAAGGTTTTTTCGCTGCGACACAGGGCCAAGACGGCCAAGACGGCCAAGACGGCCAAGACGGCCAAGACGGTCCCTGGCACGCCTGGACTACGAAGCCCTCTTTGTTGCTCCAGAGTGTAGCATGGATGGAATACACTACTCTGTCGATGCTGTCCATGTATTCTGTATTCCCGTCGGCTTTGATCTGTCCGTGCTGGGCTCCTCGGCCAAATACACGTTAACTAGTGCTGCAAGCCAAGCCAAGCGGCCACCCCCAGCCCAGCCTCGTCAGCATTACGCGCAGCTTGGTTGGCATTTGTCGGCCCTGACTGCCGGTTGGGGTGTCTCGTATTGTTCCCAAAGCAGATCTTGGAGATACATGGCAGCGGCTAGATCGTCCCTTGCAGAGGGCGAGATGCGCGTCAACCAAACGCCGTGCCGTCTGATGACTCCGATCCATCGCCGTCGCTGGCCGAATGCAGCCTTTTGCAGGCAGCCGAGAAGGAGCGCAAGTGGGCGTGGGAGTGGGATGGGAGCGGGACGTGAGTGGGATGGCGGGTGTGACGACGACCGACCGACCTCGGGCCACCACCACCAGACCCAGGCTCACCGGCGCCGGAGAGCAAAATAAACGTTGCTACGGTGGATCTGCGTGTGATTTCCACACCAGCGAAACCGCCTGCCACGCTCGCCAACAACGGCAGCAATCTCGAGAATCTATGATTCTATTGATAGCATGCGCGCTGCTGCACTACACCGCTATCCGCTATCCGCGATGCGCTCTACGCTATCCGTTATCCACCATCCCGTGACCCGGATTTGCTGACATTTGATGGCAGCTGGAAAACTCATTAATCATTATTAATTGCGTCGAGAAGATGCTGGTCGGGTCGCTCTCGTTCTCGGGTTCAGCATGTCTTGGCGAGCGAAAGGGTGCATCGGCTGCTTTGCGATTTCGACCGGCGAGCCGGCCTGCAGGAGGCTTCAAGGCCTCGAACACCCAATTGTCAAGCCGGACCCTGGCCTCGCTGCTCGGGCTGAGCCACCCGCACCCACCTGGACCGCCATGTACACGGTACGTTTACACGCCAAAGTACCCTGGACCCCCTCCGCGGGGACGGCCGGGTACCCACGGTGCCCTGCCCCCTGCAACGCACCTCGCCCACATCTGCCAAATCGAAGGCCGCTGCGGGCACCCCTTTGCAGGGGTCTTGGCCCGCGAGTGACTCTGCGCGCGGTCTCGACGTCATCGTCGATTTCCTCGAGTCACCCCATGAATTACTCACCACCCCCTCCCAACAGGGAGATATGCTGTTTGTATAAAGGAAAGGAGTGGGTTGACATCCCCAACTGTCTTCTGCCCAAATTTTGCCACCAGATCCCGAGGAACTGAACTTACACAAGCCAAGCTCCCGACAACATGACACTGAACCCCAGTCGGCATTTCCTCTCCCTACAACCGCAGCCGCCCCGCAGCGCCCAACACCACCCATACCACCACCACCACCACCAAGAACAGCAGCAAAAAAACCACCTCCAGCCCGCATCTTTCTACGAGCAGAATCTTAGCGATCTCGACTTCGACATCGACCTTGACCTCGACCTCGACCTCGATCTCGATCTCGACGCCGGCAGCCACATCAACTACCACAGCCTGTCGTCGTCCCCGGTGTCGACGCAGTCGATCCTGTCCCAGTACTCGAGCATCGGCTCCTCGCCTTTGTCCGCCTTTGACAGCATCCCGACGCCGACCCTCGCAGAGCCCTCTTTGTTCCCGCCCTCGCGACAGAGTAGCCGGGCCGCCCACGAGTCCTCCGCGCCCTTCTTCGCACACCCCGACGCGATGCAAACGGAATCGTGGTTGCCAAACGGCCAGGTGACGCCCCGGTCGGCCGGCCGCTTCTCGCACCAGCGGGATATCTCTGGGTCCTCAATGGGCTCCAACGGACCCGTGTCGCCTTTCTCGCACAACATCTCGAACCCCCAGATCGCCGTGAACGACTCCGTGGGCGATGGCTTCCACGGCCTCTCCGGCGCAGACGAGCTGAACTACCAGCTGGCGGCCAAGTCGTTCCCTGGCGTATCACACGACAACTTCTACGCATCGCTCCCTGGCTACAACGCCACAGACGGCGCCGGGGTCGCGAACTACCCGCCCTACGTCGCCACCGCACCGAGGCGCAGAAACGACCGCGGCCTGCTCCCGCTCTCCGAGCACCCGATTGGGCCGAGCAGGTCACAGCCCGTGTCGCATACCGTATCCGTCGCCAGCTCTATAGCGTCTGACTCACCAGCCACGCCAGCGGGGGAGCCTGATGAGGAGAGGAGACGCGGCGGTCTTGGTGAGCAGCTTTACTTAGCTCCCTACGGTTATCTGTCTAGCCCACCCCACTCACCATTCCTCGATGATGCAGCGATACACCCCGTCCCCAAGCTCGACCGCACCATGGCCGACGCCTACACGGACGAGCTGTACAGCCCCAACTTCACCCTCGCCTCGTCGTCGTCGGGCCAGGCATCCATCTCGCCCACCAGCGACCTCTTCAACCAACGGCTGCAGGCCGCCAACAACCAGCACCTCACGGCCGTGACGAACTCGCCCGTCTCGGCGACATCCCGTGACCGGTCGCCGTTCCGCCAAGGGTCGCCCCTCGCCCCGCTGCCCATGCACGACTTCCCGTCGGCCATGGGTCCGTCGCAGGTGCGCTTCGGGTCGGCGCAGCAGATGAGGGAGCAGAGCAAGGCCATGCGCGACGCCCAGGTGGCGCAACAGCAGATGGCGCGCACGGCCGCGACGTCGACGCCGCAGACCATCTCGCCCAAGGACGCCATGCTCGAGTTCCACGAGCCCGACGGCGACGCAAACTTCCCGCTCTTCCCTCCGCAGAACAACAATGGGTTCAATGCTGAGGCGATCAACCGGGCCGCTGCTGCCCAGAGCCAGCAGGTGTTTGGTGGTCTGCCCATGGACACAAACGCCTTCAACAACTTCCTGGCCACGACGATGCCGGCTACTTCGGTGCCCACGGCCATCCAAGTGCCGCAGCAATACCCGTTCCTTTCGCAGCCCCGCCCGCAGAGCGCCGTCCCCTCGGTGAGCAACGTGTCGGTGGCGACGACCAGGCTCGGGTCCGTGGACACGGGCGCGACCGAGTCCATCCACAGCGGCACTCCTCAGCGGCCTCTCGACACGCGTGCGGACGGTGGCACGTATACTTGCACCTACCACGGCTGCGCGCTCCGGTTCGAGACACCGGCGCTGCTGCAGAAGCACAAGAGGGAGGGCCATAGGCAGGCTCACGGCCTCAACGGCGCGCGGCGGCCCGAGGCGGCCGGCATGACATCGACGCTGCTGAACACGCAGTCCGGCCCGCACCGGTGCGATCGGATCAACCCGAGCACGGGTAAGCCCTGCAACACGGTCTTCTCGAGACCCTACGACCTCACCCGGCACGAGGACACGATCCACAACGCCCGCAAGCAAAAGGTCCGGTGCGATCTGTGCACCGACGAAAAGACATTCAGCAGGGCGGATGCGCTTACTCGGCACTACCGCGTCTGCCATCCCGATGTCGACTTTCCCGGCAAGCAGCGCAGGCGCGGCGGTCACAGCATGTGAGGTCTCTCTCGCTGACTCTCACACAACACACCCGAGCCAAGAATCAGGGGTCGCGATGCCAAGCCATCACACAGCCGCCGGCGTCGTCTTCACCCGAAGCCTGGCGTTTCGCACCGCTTCGATCGGCTTCGATTGGCTTGGATGCGCGCCTTGCCAGAGTTGGACAGCTCGATTCCCCGGCTCGTGTACGATTGCATCGCCATGACATCAGCCGACGCACTCGATTCGACCGCGAGCTGCGGGAGGGGGGGGTCGGGCATGACACTCACGACTTCCGATCGCGACTCGGCATTGGTCCGGGCAAGGCCGGCGCAACCCCACAGCCCCACTGCAGCTGCGGTGTCTCGCATGCAGGGACCAGACATGGCCTCGTTCCCCCTGGCTATTTCTGGCGCTTTCTGGAGGGGCTTTGTCACCTTGAGCCCTTCCAGGCCAGCGCGGGCCCCGACAGACACGACCAAGACCGAGCCCCACCACCCTCAGTCGCGAAAGGAAACGCCAATGACGTCACTGCCACACCTCACCTCCATCACCCAGCCGCCGACCTTGGAATGCCATCCGTCGATTCTCGGCTCTCCCGTCTTCAACCTTCAATTCTCATCGTCACATTCTTAACCGCTTATCGCATTTATTACGCAATGCTTCCTGTTTTTGCTCTCGGTCTTCTGCGCCTTGCCGGCCTTGCTCTAGCTGGGCTAGCAGGCGAGTGAGACCCCGTCGATCATCACTTGTATCTTTTCACCTTTTTTTCCTTTTGGGTTTTGACGAGTGTTACGACGATCGCATGGATCATTGGGAAGGGGCACGCATCATAGACTGTACTACTTGTTTGTACCATACGGTGACCGCGCGCGCGCACAGCATGGGTTTTGTTTGGACTTGTTCCTGAGCGTGCTTTATTTTTCCCTTTTCTTGCTTGGTCTTACAGGTGTTTCCTGGTCATGTATTACGAAACTATACAGGCAGAGAGCGGAGGTTTCGGGTTCACATTATAGACCAAAAGACCCTCGAGGGCACAACGCACTGCGGGTGGGAAAAAATTCCTGTTGCATTGGGACTGGGGATGGGGTTTGCATTCTCGGAGCGTTTGTGGTTTAACCTAGATTGGGTCGAGATCGATGATGATCTCGAGGGCAGGGCACTGCATGGAGAATGAAGACATTTTCAAACTGCAGTCTGGTTGGCTTTTCATCAAGTGTGATTTCATCTCTAGATTGACCAAATAGTAATTTTAACCTTTCCTTCATCAGTGCAAGTACAAGTGACCAGTTCGAACTTGACGTTGGGTGCCGGTGATCAGCTCGCTTCCCGCAGCGATCGACATATCATCATCCCAAGAAAGCATCATCACCCGCCCAGTGACGGAAGGGCCCTGGGCCTAGTTCGGTGACGTCGCAAGATGTCGGATCTTTCTCTCCAAGTGCGCAAAACCTCAGTCTTCGCCTGGACTCTGCCGTCACCACCCCACCACCCCGGCCTCTGAACTGACTGACTATCAGACACGCTTTCTATCTAGACAAAAAAACCAACAGATAGGATAACTACAATGGAACGCTGTCACACAGTAGATTCGCATAGAAAATGAAAATGATAGCATTCAACCCAGACGCCTTCGGCGAGACCGAAGTTTTGAAACGGTACGACAACAACACGGGAACGAGACAACACGCCAGACAGAGACACAGCCCAAAGAACGAAAGATAATGACCACCATCATCCATCATCCAGCATCATCACCGAACGTGACGATCTCCCCCTTGCTCTGCAAAAGAACGAGTCAGGGTCCCCCCTCGGGAAGAGTAGGGGTCTCGAGGGGGTGTACTTCGCATGCGGGAGAAGAAATTTCTGGCGTGGTGATAGATGCACGGCAAGATGTGTCCTGCCGCCATCGGCCTTGGCCGTGAGAAGAGAGACTAGGTCCTCGTAAAGAGACTGGGACGAACAGAAACAACCTCCTCACTGTGGCATGCTCAGCCACACCCCCCACTGTAGCCGCGGTTCGCAGGAGCAACAAAGTGTGATTACAAAATGCGAGTAACCTTCTTCTTCCCGAGATCCGGGGTCGGCGGGGGAGATTGTGGATGCAGGGACCTGCAGGGTACATGGTATGGTGTGCATGTCTTTTGGACCGAGAGTCCGTGTGGTGTCTGTGACGCCACATGGCATGTCATGGCGTGAGAGCTCAGTCGAGACGGGGCAGGATGCCCCGGTAGGGCTGGCGGGCAGCAATGGAGATCCCCGAGACCCTTGGGCGTGGGGTCGTGGGGATCCATGACGCCCATCATTCAATGCTTGGGCGATCGCGGTGGAGCTGGCAGACCATAGTGTAAGTCTCGCAGTCGGTGGGCACAGTTCGGTGGGGGTTGTACAGCGCCTGTCTGGAAGTCGAGGTGTCAACGACGAGGAGAATGACGGGTTGGACAAGGCGATGTCATGCACTATGAGATAGGCCAAGTCACAGATGTAAATCACGCCCGCAAGACATGTTCACAAACAGGGATCGAAGCCATACAACGTATCTAAGCATATTGCATGGTGATGCAGGGACTACGGGTACCGAACCATAAACTCAAAACACCTTCTTTTGTATAGGCCAAGGCGGGAGGGAAGCCACGTCTAGGTACCTCGTGCGTGTATCAAACTAACTAACCCAAGCTGAATCAAAACTCACAGCGTAGCCAACTGCTGTATCCCCATCCAACAGGCCGGGCTACCTGCTCACCCCCCACCCTAAGAGGACTCGCTGCCCAGCACGGCAGCCCGCGCATCGGCATAGAGCGGCGTGATGCCGGTCCAGAGTTGGAACTGTATCTCGTCAGTAATCGCTCTCGACCCCCACGGAGCCCGCAAGCTAAAAAGGGTCAACATACCTGGTACCACCCCTGTGCAGCAAGCACCTCCAACCCAGGAATCGTCTTCCACCCCGCATCCTCGGCCAGCTGCATCAGCGGCGTGTGCCGCGGCATATACGCCATCTCCAGCAGCACGCGCGGCTCGCCCTTGCTC
>FTCU01000704.1_pt1 | contig 28941 bp, 23 predicted proteins | sample 1639521 | NCBI WGS metagenome assembly FTCU01 (sample SAMEA3914864, study PRJEB12502) | metagenome | biome: forest; material: soil | place: USA | collected 2012-03-12 | depth 0.3 m
CCCCTTCTCCTCACCCCCTCCTTATCAGTATCTCCCTCCTCCCCCCCACTAGGAACATCCAACTTTTCAAAATCCCCCTCACTCCGACTCTTGCTCAGCCCGCTCGCAGCGCTCTGCTCGCTGACCGACCGCCGCTTGTCACCACTCCCACTCCCGCTTCCAGCATGACCCTGCTGCTGGCCATTATTATTGGTATTATTCCCCTCCTCAACAGCAGCCGCCTCCTCGCGGTCGAGCGCCGACAGGACAAACCGCAGGCGCTCGCGCTGGGCTTGGATGAATGTTGCGCGGGCCGCCGGGGGGCCGGAGCGGAGGGCTTCGGGGATGATGCTTCCCGTCGTCGTGGGAGGCGGGGTGGTGGTGGATGGGGTGGTGGAGCGGGCGGTGGTGGTGGCGGCGGCTGTGACGGCCGAGGCGAGGAGGTTGAAGAAATCGGTTGGGAGGCCGCCCGCGCCCGCGGGGTGGGGTTGTTGCGTCGCCGGGGTGGTGGTGGTTTGGTTGGTGGTCCAGCGCGGGGAGGGGAGGGTGAAGCGGGCGAGGAGGGACTGGGTGTAGGACTGCGGGGACTGGGGTTCGGGCGGGGTGGGCTGTTCCGGGGAGGGGGCGAGGCCGAGGAGGTTGGTGCGGAGCAGCTCGATTGCGCGCTTGAGGTAGGCGACGCCGGCGGTGCGCAGGCGGGCGGCGGCCGAGGCGATGAACTCCTCGATGGCGGACTCGTTCTCCTCGAGGCGCGGGTGGATGTACTCCTCGTAGAGGAGGCGGGCGCCCTGGGTCTGCGGGAGCACGAGGTAGAGCAGGAAGAGCAGGCGCAGGTAGGCGTAGAAGGGGATCCAGACCAGGAACCACTCGGTCCACGACTCAGCGAGGAGCACGCAGGCGAGGACGACCCAGTACATGAGCCATGGCGTCAGCTGGGCCGGGTCGCCGGTCTTGAGAGCCTTGTAGCTGGCGAAGACGGGGAAGAGGAAGGACGCGACGGAGCTGTTGGAGGCGCGGTCAGTCTGGAGGTTGCGGCGGGCAGAGGGGAGCTTCATGGAGGTGGAGGACGGAGGGGGCCATGACGTACGAGAGGAGCTTGGCGAAGATGTCAAACATGGTGGCCGAGTGGGAAAAGTGCCGTAATAACCAATACCGCCTCAGTGTGTTCGTGTTCTCCGTCGCGGGATGCGAAGCTGTCGAATGAGGTACCCTTAAATATGCCTTCCGGAAACCAGAAGGCGATGGCAGGCAGTCGGCACGAGAGCGGCCCTCGGGCACTCAGCACGCACGTGCGTAATCGAGGCTGGGCTGGGCTGGGTGCCTGTCAGGCTGCCAGTCAGGCTGCCAACTTCCAGCCCCGCGGAACCGCGAACGGACAGCGCAACACACGGCAGGAGGGCAGCAGCCAAACGCGGGGTGGTTGTGCCCGGCACGGGCGCAGGACAGCTGACAGGACAGGGGCCCGGGCCCAATGCGGGCTGCCCCGCTGTTCCCGGCATTGAATTACTGTGCTGCATTTATCTGCATTTCTTCTGGGACAGTCCACATCCGGAAACAGCGAGGTCAAGGAACAAACACCAGAGAATGGCAAGACATCTTGCCCAGGGCGACGTTGCTTGAGACGCAGCAAAAGCTTGCAGTCTTTTTGGGCGACCAGGTCTTGAGCATACAGCTTCTCAGACCCCGCCGTTCGAGGGAGCCTGGGAGAGGTGCGTGTCCCTAATCTGTTTTTTGAATTGGGTATTACGACGCCCGACGTCACGACGCAACCGGTGCTCCATTGAGTCCTGTCCTCGAACCCGAGCGTAGGCACTGACCGCCGAGCCGTCCGGAGCATTGTTGACGATGCTTTCCTGTACTACGCGCACGCTTGGTTTGGGAGTAAGGCGTTTTTAGGTGTGCAGACCAAGCCATATCCTCCCGCGGCAAGCAGGGAGCTTACTGTACTGCATCCCCGGGGTTGCACAGTGTCTGCGGCGCCGGTTGCATCGACATCCACACCGATGCCTTTCCCCGAGGTGTGGGCCGTGCAGAATCCTCCCCGACGTCATTGCCCAGGCTCGCCGGACCCCGGAATGGCCTCCGGCTGACCTTCCGGGGCATCAGGCCCGATGTCTTTGGCGCCAAACCCACCTTATACCTGGCGACGTTCTGGGAGTTTCAGCGGCCTTTATCTGCATCCAACTACCTTATGCCCGAGACGCTTTTCACAGCGGCGGATGGGCGTGGACACCGCGCGAGGAGCACGCGAGCCCGCTGGAGCATTTGATCCGTAGCCGCCGCCCATGCCAAACCCTAACCCTGCTGCCCCTTTACCCCTTTTCTCTTCCACCCTCCCTGTCACCGTGTCACTCTCCCACCCTCCAAGCCCACACGAATCTACAGCTGTCTCGCGGTTTGGGGCCGAACCGCGCCCGTCACGTCTCAAGGTTGAGACAGACCTCGGCCTTTTATCCTCGGGAACGCCGACGTGCGGAAGAAAAGCTCGGGTCCATCAAGCCGTTACTATTACATCATTCTCCTAGGATTGCCCTAGACGCCGCCGCGTACGCGGCCCGAGCCCCTGGACCGCGAACTAACGCGTTCTGCTACCTAGTCTGGAAACTAATCAGCACTCGCGAAGATCTCACTGTCGGACGAATCGGGCCCGAACCATTACGTTGACCCAGACAGGCGAGACAGGCTAACGCAGACACTATCTTCGCCATGCAACGACACAAGGCCCTCACATGCTCTTTTGCCGTCTTTGACATGCAAATTTGAAGGAAGCGGGTCCCCCCCCTGCCTGGACCGGGTCGACCCTTGCCGCAGGCCTTTATCAACGCCATCTCTGGCCCTTGACTCGCCGTTGAGGCTCTGCGGTGATCCGCTACGCCGGCTCGGACGGCACCCCCCCACGCGAAACCGGGGAGAACCTGCAGATGCCCAGCCTGCCAAGACGTGTTGGTTCGACCTTGAACCATCACACCCAGAAGCAACCAAGATCGGATGTTTTTTCAGGGGGTCTGCGAGGCGCCCGCCGTGGCCACCGCAGCATGAACTCTCCACGAGAATCCTCGACGGCGAGAACTGAGGCCAGTCCATACATGCGCTTCCGAGCCACCGGACGCCGAAGCCACACGCGACCATGATCGTCTCGATCCTGAGGCGGCCGAGGATTTTGCTGGCGGGGGCGCTCGTCTTCCTCGTCGCGCTCGCCACCTTCCACCGCGATGCCCTCTCCGACAGCCTGCCGACGCGTCCGCTCCTGGACCCGGAAGCCCACAGGCTGCCGCGCGCCGACTCGTTCCGCGCCCACTTCCTGGCCGTAACCCGCCTCCCGGGCATCACCATCGCCGAGGCCAAGGCAACCTGCCACTGGCCCGAGGGGGAATACGTCGACTTCCAGTTCGGCGCCGACGCCGACTGGGTGGTCGCGGATCGGCCGGATGACGAGATCGAGGAGCGCCGCCAGGCCTGGCAGCAGTACATCCAGGGCCGGGCCGCAATGGGAATCATCCCCTGGAGAAAGGTCAAGGACAGGTTCAAGGGGCGCGGCTTGGTCATCCTCGCGGGCAACAACGACACCGTCATGCGGCTCAAGGTGATCCTCCGGCGGCTCCTCAAGCTCCAGTCCAAGATCGCCGTCGAGGTCCACTACTTCAGCGACGAAGAGATGACCCAAGAGAAACGCACCGACCTCGCCAACATCGGCTACCCCATCATGTTCAACGACCTCTCCCAGCCCCACAACCTCATCCGCGTCGAAAAAGACTTCTTCGCCACCAACTTCCACCTCAAGTCCGCCGCCCTCATCAACTCCAACTTCGCCGAGCCCTTCCTCCTCGACTCGGACAACATCCCGATCCTCGACCCCGCCACCCTCTACGCCTCCCCCGTCTACCAAGAATACGGCACCGTCTTCTGGCCCGACATCGCCCGCTCCTGGCCACAAAACCCGGCCTGGGCCATCACCAACACCCCCTGCCGCATGGACGAGTACGAGCAGGAAAGCGGCCAGATGATGGTCGACAAGCGCCGCTACTGGTACCACCTGCAGCTCGCCGCCTGGCTCAACCACCCGGACTCCGGGCAGGGCAAGTACTACAACGAGTTCCTGCTCGGCGACAAGGACATGTTCCGCTTCGCGTGGCACGCGCTCAAGACAAAGTACGGCCGCCCGCGCAAGTGGCTGACCAGCGTCGGCACGCTCAACAACGGCTTCTACTGCGGCAACTCGTTCGCGCAGTACCACCCGGACGCCGGCGACGGCCGCGTGGCGTTCCTGCATGGGGGTTTGGTCAAGTCGGCGTCGCGCGAGATCATACGCTGGAATAAGGAGGAGAAGGGGGGCTACTTCCGGCACTACAAGCGCGCGCCGATGGATGAGGATCCCTTGCAGAATGTGGATGTGCGGATTATTTGGGACGGGGCGAGCTATAAGAAGAAGAAGCAGAGCGATTTCCGCGCGGCCATGTGTACTGATATGAAGGATGTCAAGGCGGGGGATATTAATGAGATTTTGCCCGGGTGGGAGAAGGAGTATGAGGCGCTGGGGGGGTATTGGATGTTGGAGATGGATACCAAGGGGAATGCGGTCAAGGCGAAGGATAAGGCTGCTGGGAAGGTGTCGGGGGGGGTGTGATGGGGTGTGTATGATGGTGCGTTGTGTTGTTTTTGGGAATCAAATTTGTTGGCTCCCCCTGTGGAAGTTGTCTGTGATCTTGTTGGCACGAACAGAGACGGACCGTGAGAGCAAGGTCTTGCGTATCATGCTCCCCTCCTCTACCGCTCGAATCATCCTACTTGTACCACAAAGACACGAAGTATAGCGGTATCACCATCGGTCCCACATGGAGTTCTTCCCAACCAACGTACTCGTGGTTAACCATGAGTACAAGGCAGTAAACAGCACCGTCCAACAATACGAACAGACAAGGCATCGAATCTTCAATGCTCGCCTCCCTCGGTCAGCGACACTGAGGTTCAGGCAGCAGCCGTCACGACGAGATGCCTTGGTGATGTGACACAGAGAGGGGCTCACGTCCAACCGCAGCGGCAGCTACCGCTTCTCCCGGATGCAGGCGCACGAGTGAGACGTTTTCTTTCTGGTCGATTGGTCGCTAACCCGTCCAACCCCGCCTGCCAAGGGACTTGAACTGGCTGGCGTACGGCGTGGCGGTTGGGCTGCGCCGAGAAAGCGGTGCGAGAACTAATCCTTTGTTCATATGTTATGACTGTCGATGCTGTGCTCCTATCTTGGCTGCATCACACCGAGCTTGGTACCTATGTAGAGATACTCGGGTTAGGATGGCACCATTCTGGACCACTGAACCGACATATTGTCTCTTCAACCTCCTCTCACGCGGCTTCCTTCCAGTTTTTCGCGCCGTTCCGGGGCTGTGAATTTGGCTATGCCGTTTTTTACGGTCTCGATGTTCACCGGTCAAGAGCCCCCTCAGCTCTTGTATGGTTTCTGGTTATTGACGGAATGCCTTGGGAAACCGCTCTTCCGAGGGTGAGTATAACAAATACGCCTTGGCCAAGAGCCTGTTTGCGAGCATGTTGTTTTGGCTCACGCAAGTCGAGCCTGGCATGATTTGGACGATATCACGCTCGTTGAGAGACCGTGCTGTGTGACGAAGAGTTGGCGAGAGATCATCAACCAGGCTTTCTTTGACCGCTTTTCCCTCACCCTGTTGAATGGTAGGAGTCTTCGGGCGTTGGGTAAGCCGGAGCCTTGCCACAGCCAAGGAGGTTGAACCAGCATCAGACGATGTTCGAGATCAGCTTCCTTCCAAGACTTCCCGGCCGGCCTGAGATCACTTTCGGGATAGGAGGTGCTGTACCTCCTGACTTCGATTGGTTCTAGAACTTGATCAAGCTGAGTGGCGTCCTTTGGCGTTCCCTATGGCGCCCCTGGTGCGGTGTTCGTCTTACTGAAATCCCGAATATGGACATGTTCTGCAGTCCAACTCAGCCACGATATTGTGTAATTGTCAGATGTAGTCTCACCGACTTGTCGAGTGTTCTTTCTGTGCAAGTTGTCGGAGCTCAGCCGCTGAGTTACCCAAGTAACATGCGGGCGCCAGCCTATCTAGGTACCTAGCTATTGGCTCGAATGGATCTAACTTATCGAGTCTGGCCTTCAGCAAGGCTCAGACTCTCTCAGACTTGCGCAAGCTAGAGGATCTGGATATAAAAGGGGGGATCTTCCCCCAGCAGGACTGATAGGGCCAGAGCCTTGGGATCAAAGAAACAATCCAACAGCACACACACCAGCTCTCATTGGTGTATGTACATGATGTCCTCCTTTTGTTAAACTCGAGCCAGCTAACGGTCTGCTTATAAATGTAGTCCTCAGCTCCCCAACATGTCGTCAGTCCCCAAAACCGTCGCTGCCCTGTCATCGGATGGCCTCCGCGTCAACCGTTGGGACGGGCATCAATGGACACAAGTCGGCGGCGCGACAAGCAACCTTATTGGCGGCGGGTTCACCTTGCTCGGCATCAACCCGACAACCAACGACGTCAGTACCTGGACCCCGCGCAACAGCTGGATCAAGGTCGGCGGCCCGGGATCCAAGTTTGTGGTGACGTCGATCTCGGTCTACGGCCTCACTCCCAACCGTGGAGCCGTCTTCAAGTGGAGCAACGACGGCACCGACTGGAAGCAGATTGGTGGCCCGGCAAGGGATATCATCGGTGGCGGGTACAACTCCGTGTTCGGCATCAGCCCCGACAGCGGCGATATCTGGCACTGGCTCTCGGGCCAAAACTGGGAGAAGGTGGGCGGCCCTGGCGCCGAGTTTGTGGTCGATGGCCAAGGCCACCTCTACGGCTTGTCGTCTAACAAGGACGGCGTCTGGAAATGGACTGGAACGGGCCAGAACTGGAACAAGGTTGGCGGTCCGGCGTCGCGCCTCTTTGCGGGAGGACTGGGGCTGTTTGCACTCACCCCTACCGGTTCCGAGATCTGGCACTACCTAGGCGTGGGGGAGTCCTGGGAGAAGGTGGGCGGTCCCGGGAAGGACTTCGTTGTTGCGGACGACAGTCTCTATGGGCTGAACAGTGCTGGGGCGATCTGGAAGTGGCAGAGCGGGCAAACCTGGACCAACCTCGGTGCCCCTGCCACTAAGCAAATTGCCGCCTCCCCTTGATCTTGTTGGGATACTGGGACAGCTATGCTGTTCGTTCTGAGATTCCATTTTGAATCTCCCACACGCAGCACACGTCCCAGCAACATAACCCTGCTGTTTCTTGGGCCATAGAGGGAAATGACAATATCAACGCCCTTTGATTCAGGGCTGTCTAGGTACAAATGTTGTAAATCCAAATGAAGCGCCGTCAGTTCTCCGCAACAACATGGTCCTCTGGTGCCCTATAAGTTCAAGACACCTTCAGGCAATAGGTATGCGGTGTCCTCCCTGAGCTCTCAGCAGGAGCTCCGTCAGAATCTCGCAAATCAACCTGGAATTTGTCTTCACAACACGATTGCCACGACGATGACAAAGACGCAGCGTTCTAATCCGGCAACGAAGTAGATGCAAAAGCCGGTGTTTAGTTTCAGTCCCTTCCACACTGGATACGGGATTGCCCCCTTCCTGACAATAACATACAGACACAGTGATGGGCCACTCGCGGCTCTGCGTCACTGCCCTGTCCATGATGAGGTTCGTGGGGGTATTCTGTCACGGGTACTCTTGAAACCTTTCAGAGTGAGATAAAGTAGAGGGGGGTGGGGAGCCAAAGCCAGAGATTCACCAGGGATCAGCCGTGAGTCCAGTCATCATCAGCCAACTTGCCACGCTCGATGCAACCTGGCAGGCATCTGATGGCAAGCTTCAGTCTAGGTTCTGATGGAGACTCGGAGACCGCCATCTGCCGGTTTTCAACCAAAACAGTAGAACCCCCACGTCCCGGTGGATTGGAAGTCCCGGACGGAAACAACCTCGAAAGAATCGTGTCAATAATGGTGCTCTGTATGTTCTATCTTCTCCGCGGGTACTCAAAGTTCCGGTACCGTACGTAATTAATAGGATAGCTTCATGCTAGATTCAGTTCTCCAACCCCGGGTGCCCGGGTCGACGACCCCACGTGGTTGAGTTGCCTCTGAGCGTTTGGCCTTGAGACATCGAAAAAGCTTATTCGTGGAATGTCGCAATCGTTGCTCCGATTGCGTCAAACTGCAGGCTGGACGTCGTTGGCTGGGGCTGTAGCCGGGAGTTGAGTAGCGCGCCACCGATGGCGTGCCGGCCCACAACGATGGCATCAACATGGAACGCACCAGCGAGTGCCCACCTTAGGATCAACTTCTCCATCAACTTGATCAGCTCCCGCACAGAGGTGGGGGACACACTCCACCAACAACCCATGGCGCATGTCTTTTCTGGGTGTAATTGGGCCGAGATGCGTACGTACCGCTCGTGCTAAATCCGCCTCGGGGCCAAAGTAGGTTAGGTTGCCGCATGGCTGGGGCTGGATACAACAGTCCCTTTGAGTTTGAGAGCAAGGTCCCACGGAAATCAAGCAGATAACTAGGGTATACCAAGTATATATTCCATTCGCGTTGCCCTGAGACTTGCCAACCCCGGAGACCCTGTCCTGAGCGCGACTCCCTCCCAAACAGTCGACATCGAAAGTTTGGCGGAAGTCTGGACCTGTTGAAAAAGCAAAGACCGCCCTCCCGACAGCAATGGCGGACGAAAAGAAGATTGCCACCCTGGCTGAGAGTCAGCTCAGTCGGAGCGACGACGGCGACGCCCAGGAAGTAACATGGACCGAAGCTGAGGAGCAGGCGTTGGTGCGGAGGTAAATCATGCTGTCCAGTGCTGTGCTCGCCAACACCCCAAGGAGATTGTGGAAACAGGGATTGTACTGACAGATTGTCCGCCCACCTCAAAACAGAATCGACTTCCTCATCGTGCCAATCCTCACCCTCGGGCTCTTTTCCCTGCAGCTTGACCGAGGCAACATGTGTGTTTCCCCAGTTCAATCCCATCTGCGTTGGCCCAGGATCCTGACCGTTCGTCATCAGCGGTAACGCCTTGACGGATTTCTTCCTCCAGGATGTCGGCATTACCCAGTTTCAGTTCAACATAGGCCAGCAGCTGCTATCTGCCGGTATCGTGCTGCTCGAGGTCAGTCCAGATGTGTTCCGATGGCACAGCACAGGCGGCTAATCCTACAAACAGATCCCAAGTAACATTCTGCTGTATAAATTCGGGCCAACTCTGTGGATTGGGTGTCAAATCATTGCATGGTACGACTTGATGCTCAGATGGCTTTCATTGCTGTCCAGGATCTTGGGCTGACTGGACACAACCACACAGGGGCCTTGTGGCCACTTTCCAGGCTTTTCAGAAGGGACTCGGTGCCTACCTGTCGACCCGACTGCTGCTCGGGTATGAATTTTCCCCCTCGTTTCCCGCTCTAACCGGACTGTTCTCAACTGACCTGGGCACCAAGGCTTCTCGAATCCGGCTTTATTCCGGCCGCTCTGTATACCCTCACGCGTTGGTATAAGCGTGGCGAGACAACGAAGCGCTTTGCGTGGTATTACCTTGGAAACTTGATTGCAGGTGGCTGCTCCGGACTTGCTGCATACGGAATGTGAGGGCCTTCCCCTGCTTTCATGAACAGTGACCGAATTGCTAACCCCATTTAGCCTCCACATGAGAGGCATCGGTGGCTTGGCGGGCTGGCAATGGATGTTCCTGGTATGTTCATGTTACCTGCTCGGTTCTCTGATAATAAGATCAATACTAACGGGAGACGTATAGATCGAAGGGGCGTTTACCGTGCTTGTGGGCGTCTTGTTCATCTCCATCTTCCCGCGCTCTCCTGCGAATCCCGTGTCCCTCTTGGGATACCGGTATTTCACCGAGCGCGAGGCACAAATTCTGCATCAACGAGTCATCCTTGACGACCCAACCAAGATCCAGCCTCGTCCACATGTCACCGGGACCGAGGTCAAGGCGGCTGTTAGTTACCCCCCGCCCCCCCCCGTCCACTAGCGATTCACCCCGACTTGGACAGAAGTGACTAACACCACCACTAGCTGACAAACTGGAGACTGCTCCCTCATATCCTCATGACGATTCTAGCACTCACCCCTGCCCAAACCTTGGGCGCTTATGCCCCGTCGTTGGTTGTCTCATTTGGGTTTGACCGGCTCAAGTCCAATGCCATGTTGTCCATTGGTTCTTGGCTGTCGATTCTCACCAACATCGGGTATGGCTGGACGGCCGATAAGTTCAACCGCAGAGGTCCGGTGGTATTAGTGGGCATCACTCTACTCTGGGCATTGATCGTGCGTATTCCTTTACCCGCAACCCCTTATTAGGTACTCTGCGTCGAAAGTCAGCTGAACCCGCTAACCGGATGTCACGTACAGATTGCAAACTCTCAGGTCATCTTTTCCACAGATGGAAACCTGAGATTCGGCGTCCTGGTGACGGCAATCGTGTTTCAAACGCCCTGGCGTAAGTGCCCCCTGATATTCCGCCATCCAAGGTCGGCTCCCCGTTCCCGAGCGTAGGCTGACATCCGATACACAGATGGCGTAAACGGCGCGTGGATGGCACTGAACGCCCGTACGGCGGGCGAGCGCTCTGTCACCATGGCCATCTTCGTCATGAGTGCGAATCTCTCGGGCATCATCGGCAGCCAGCTCTTCCAGGCCGCGGATGCACCCTTGTACCAAAAGGGGTGGACGATCGAGGTGGCGCTTGTATCGGTCGCGTTGCTCATGGTCATCGTTGCCAATGTGCAGTATTGGGCGCTGAACCGTTTCCAGAAGCGGGAGGGCGAGGCGAGGTATCATTATTGAGCGGGTTTGATCTATTTTAGCGAGAAGCGAATCAAGACCTGTCTGTTTGTCGTCGACGCGCTGCAACGCCGCTATGTCTTGATATCCTAGGGCTGACGGCGCTTCTTGCGACGACACCGCGGCCGGTGTTTTGTCCTCGTGCCAGCGCTTCGCCAATGATTCAGGGTTATTCACCCGTATGCCACAGCATGCTTTTCCGTCTCTTTTGTACCTGGATATAATGACCAGCAGCCCATTGCGGCCGGCGATCAGGAACTTGGGTCGCGGAGCAGGGTGAGTCACCATGGCTCACCCAGGCAGAGCACCTTACTTAACTAGCTGAAAGCGGAAAGGGAGATGAGGGGTTCGGGAGGTTCTGACGGAAAATGGAGAGAGGAGCATTAGAGATGAGAAAAGCGGGGATAAAAAGACGACGGCGAAGAAGAAGAGAATGGCGAAGGAAAAGAGAATGGCGAAGGAGAAGAGAACGGCAAAGGGGAAAAGAAAAAAAGGGCTAGAAGGCTTGAGACACATATTTTTCCAACCAAGGAGAGAGTCATATGCAAATGAACTTCATTCAACGTACATATTATGCTTGTTTCAAGATGAACACAACTCTGGGCCATTACTTCCCAAAACTGGATTGTCGCCCTGGATCCTGGCTCACCCTGGCTCACCCAGCCCCCCCAAAAGCACCTGGAGCCTGGCTGGAACCAACGAGCCAACCGCGCAAGAGTGAACTGCACTGAGTGCACCTTCCGGAGTACTCTGCAAAGAATGGCACCCTTGCGAGTCGCCGAGCATGACTCCGACTCGCCCGCCAATAGGGGTGAGCTGGGTGAGGCGGTGAGACCACCTCGGCGCCTGAAGCCCAAAGGCACTGCACAATAATACCTTCAAGAGGTACCATTACTGGCGCGTGTTTTTGTTGCCGCCCGCCGCTGCGTGCTGCAACACCGATATCGCTGCAATAAACAGTCCCCCTCGACGCCATCGCCATGAATTCTGCTCCACTGTCATCGGATACTCCCCGTCCTCTTCCTCAGCTGCCCGGACCGAAACTCGCACCGTTCACCGCGACTGGGTACGCCGACATTGAGTTCATCCATGAACTCGGCGACCCGAACCATGACATGGATTCCTTTGTTTGGAAGGTTCGAATCGACGGGATGATCTACGCACTCAAGATGGTAAAAGAGTTCCCAACCAGGCAAAACTCACCTTTTTGCTGGCAATGGGGGACCAGGAGCAGAAACTGACCGTCGCAACAACCAGTTCCGGATCAACTCGCATCTGCATCTGCGGCGGACTGTAGGAAGCCACCTCAGCCGTCCCCTCAAAACCCCCCAGCTCTACATCGACTATTTTGACCCCTTCAACTGCGAGTGTCGCGTGTATGGTCGCCTACACCAGGAGCACTGCGAAGACCTGGCCATTGATGCTCATGGCTACCTCATGCTCACCCCCGAGCAGGAAAAAGAGGTTGCCAGACGAACTGGCCCAAACGATCATTATGATCCAGATCCGGATATCGACAACGACCTCTTCGGTCGGTGCCTTGAGCCCTTAGTGCGCGACCGCCCCATCCACGCCATCGTCAAGGAGTTCGCAACATGGAGCGAAAGGGAGTTCGGACCTAAAGACGTTGACCAGATGTGCAGGGACTTGAATAGTCTTCATCGTCTTGGAATCCTTGTCAGAGACATCACACTTTCCAACTACATCGACGGAAAGCTCATCGACTTCAGCCGCGCATGGACAATGCCCCATCCGTCCCTGGACCGCATCAGCGAGGAGCGGCTTCGGGAGCAGAGGTACTCTGATCCTCATGACTTGCAGGATTGTATCTTTGATTTGAGGCTCGGAGATTATGTGCATGATGAGCTGGTGGCGCGTCTTCTCGAAACAAGCGAAAACGATGGCTGCGGAACCGACCCGAGGCGCTACGACTGGCGGAAGTGGGAGGCCGATCTGGAAGCAGTGGACGCTTTTATGGAGAACGATCTCTACGGCCCGCCTTTTGACTAAGAGGAGTATGTCGTTGAGGAGAAAGCGTGAGAGTTGTGGGTCAAAGCAGATTTCTTCTTTCTGCGATGTCATGGGACAAACATGCTGAGCAACTGGACCGTTAGAACGTAGTATACTTCTTTCCGAGTTAGTTAAAGTATAAAAGTCCCTCGGTTATTACCTTCATTAGCTGGTCCAAATGGATTCAAGCTCCTTCGACAAGCGTTTTGGCGAATGATGTGGTTCCTGCCTCTAATATAACGGCGGCCAGAACACCATCGATCGGCGGGAGCTTGGTGGCAGTGACTTGCCCGACGGCCGGTCAAGCCTTGCATGCGGCTCTTGAACGGGCGGTATTTGAGGGCTGCCTTGTCCCGGCACATTGTAAGCCTGCGTTGGAAAGTTAACTGGCACGCCTCACTCCCTCAAGCCCCTTCTTTGCACCAGCCATTTAATACAGCCGCCCCCAGGCCTTGTTCTCCATGGAGATCTCCAAATCCCCCCTCGCCCGCGTCCTCAACTCCATCGCCGACCCAGTGGATCTCGTACTCAGATTTTCTGGGGAAAACCTACGAGCAGCTTCGCAGCCCTGCCGCGTTGGCTCGGCCGCAGGAACAGCGTGTAGAGAGCGCGAGGCGGCCTGTTCAGACCATGTGTAGCCTATCCTGCTGGAGGGCCGGGTGCAGGCACATGGTTTGGGGGTGGGTGAAGTGGATGGGAAGTGCGCAGCGGGGCGGGGTGGGGGGTGGAAGAAGGGACAGGGAATACGGTGGCGGTGGATCGGACGGTGAAAGAAAAGAGGAGGAGGCGGTGGGTTGTGATTGATGGTGTTGCGGCAGCGGTGGCCGGGGTGTGGGCTGCGGGCGGGCTGGGGTTGGTGGCGAAAGGGGGTTGACGTTGGGGTAGGTCGGAAAGGTGTATGATGGGTTTTATGAGAAAATGTCGAGTTTCTAAGGGGTGTTTTGTCTCTCTCGAGGGGTGACTGAGGTAGGCTGTGCCTCGAGTGTGAAAGGGGCTGGTGAGGTGGGAGGGTGGCAAGGGTTTGAGGTACGGACATGCTTTGCGGAAGTCGGTGCGTATGTTTTTGAGGGTGGATGCTCCACGATCTAGTAGCGGAGAACACACATTGCGTAGCAGTATCGTGCTATAAGACTTTAATTATAGAGCCTGTCTTGCTAGGTACGCTGACACCATGCACCTTGGGTTCTGGTGTAACACTCGGAGGCTCAAGGGATCACTTTGTGTTGAGTTTTAGCTGTAAGAGGTGACTTGCGGGTGATGTACTTTTTAAACAAAGTAGTGGCTACTGCTCATCAATGGCCCACCGCCTTCTGGTGCGCCTCGTTGTACCGGTTCCCGTGGACTATAGTGTTCGCGATGATGCGGCGTATCTCGGCCTTTTCCGCCTCGCTCAGCTCGACCTCCCTCGACGCCCAGTTCTCCTCGAGCCTGTGCCCCTTTGTGGTGCCCGGGATGGGGATGAAGCCCTGAGCGGCGACCCAGGCGAGGGCGACCTGCGTAGTCGTGCAGCCCTTCTGCGAGGCGAGTTTTTGGATCTCCTGGACGATGGCACGGTTCTTGTAGAAATTCTCGCCCTGGTATTTGGGGGCTGCGGACCAAACAGCGTGAGCATACTTGTATGTTTTCTTTCCCCCTCAATGGCAAGTCTTACATTTGCGGCGGAAGTCATTCGGCGGAAAGTCTTCGGGGCTGTTGAAGGCAAAGTCCTCCACCAACCAGCCGTGTCCCAACGGGCTGAATGCCACGAAGGGAATGCCCAGCTCTTTGGCAGTATCGATCAGGCCGCTGGTTTCGTGGACGGTCTCAAACGCAGAGTACTCGGCCTGAACGGCATCGATCTTGGCAACTTCTTGCGCCGTCAATATGCGATCTGACCCAGTGACCGGGACGGGTGGTGGTTCTTACTGGAGTTTGCTTTGCGCAAGGTCGCCGCGGAGCATTCCGAGAGACCAATGTAAGTCGTCTTGCCGGCCTTGCGGAGCTCGTCAAGGGCGGGGATGGATTCTTCGAGCGGGGTGTCTACGTACCGAGTCGAGGATTAGTGATGTGAGATGGCGGGTAATTAGACTAGGTCGTGGTTGGCCAACATACCCGGATCAATGCGATGGAGATAGTACAGATCAGGGGTGAAACCAAGCCTCTCAATGGTGTTCTCAATGTACTCCTTGATGTGGGCGGGCTTGTTCGTGACGGGCAACGAGCCCATTAGCGGGCCCCAGCTGCTCACGTCGATGCCACACTTGGAGGCAACTGCGAATAAATGACGTATCAATACCGGTATTCAGGAACAGTCCGTGATGGACTCACTGAAGACCTTGTCCCGGACATTGTGTTTGCGGATGAAATCTCCCACAAGCTTCTCGTTGATCCCCGCTCCGTAGGCAACCTGGTGGTATGGTAGGGTCAGTCGTGGTCTGAAAGTGCCGACCGGCCCTGCAGAGAAGACTGGAGGGGCGGTCTTACTGCTGTGTCCCAAAACGTGCATCCCAACTCGATAGCCTTTAGCAGAACTGGCTCGGCTTGCTCGAGAGTCAGGTTCATTCCGTACCCATGGCTGAGGTTCATTGTCCCGAAACCTGGGACTGGCACCTCAGTATTGCCAAAGGGAATCGTTTTGACCATTGTGTCCTTTCTGGCGCGATGGGGTGATCTGGGACAGAAGGGAGGAGTGGCAGGTGGTCCTATGCCTGGATGTGTTTCTCGCTCGCGTTTTGGGCGGCATTTATATTGAGCACTTCTGAATGAGTCCGAGACTCCGGGTCATGCTGACACCTAGCAATGGCGAAGCGTATACAACTTGCTATTCCCGGTGTGAAGCAGATTGCGGAGTCCAAGTTCAACTGCCGGAGGTAGGCGTGCTATCTCCGCTTCATGCCGATGGCACCAAGAACAGATAGCTACGTCCTCTCGGCATTAAGCGTGCGTGACGACAAGGCATGATTAGGTCTCCACTCCCACGCGCTAACAGCCCTTGGCGGAGGAGAATGATATGTGGTGCCTGTCGTGGACTCCCGCGAGCATGGGGGAGGGTGGGCAAAGAACCTGGGAGACAATCATCCTACGCATCAGTCGTACGATTAGTTTTGGAAAGTATCCGTTTAAGATCGGTCCCCGAAACAGATAGCATATAACAGTTAGCCCGAGCCTAGCGAAAGCAAGTACGAGCTGTGCCACAACATCAAGGATGGCTTTGTGGTGAATGTGGAAGCGATCGGCACAGTTCTACCAGTGCTCGTTGAGACCGGCGTATATTCGTACGTGTGACAAGTGGTGCTGTGTGCATTCTTAGTCTGTCTAGACGCCGTGTAAGTAATCTGAGTCGGACCGGGATACTACGATAACTCTATGGTGAAATAAGCAATGGACAGGGTCGGGTCTACCTGGTACTAGTAGCAGCCAGCGTATAGTCGTTGTATTGACCGGCAATGCGATGTGCTGAGTTTTTCCGGACGCTGTATAAGCAAAAGGTGATATGCTACATAAGGTGATAACGATAAAAAACGGTACAAGACGCCAGAACCTTGAGCATACTGGCCTTTCCGTTCAACCGTGAGCGCTATCAATTTCCCTCGTTTGCACGACAGAGACTCGTCCCTATCAGCAGCAGTAACCGACCACTTAGAGGACAAGTCCATTCCTTTTATTTGTTTCAGCCACCGTGGGAAAACCATCCATCTCATCACGTCAAAGTCTGGTCCCTAACAGTAGGTGTTTTTGACTAAAATTACCTTATACAATGACAAAAGCCTCACATCCCACCTACTTCTGCGCAACCGCCACCCACTGACTAGCCGTCATCGTGACCTTCCCACCCTCCACCTTCGTCGTAGGTTGCTTCTGCAGCAGCTCCGCGAGCATATCAACCTCCTCATCCCACTTCTCCGCATCCACCTCATGCCATCCCCCGATCCCCGCCAAAAAAGCCCACGTCTTCTCCACCCACTCCCTAAACTCGGCCCCATTCTCCAGCTCAGCAACCACCTCGTGGCTCTCCAGCCGGATCTTGCCTTCCTCGAACCCGGCCTCCACCAGGATCCTCCGCAGCTGCGTCCCATCCGTCCAGTTGATCGGCGGCGCGGGGAACGGCGCCGCCTCGCCGCGGAACGCCCTGTGCACCAGCATGATGGGCAACATCCACGTGATGGCCTTCCAGCAGTTGACGACGGCACGCCCCCCGGGCTTCAGGGTGCGGTACATCTCGCGCGTTGCGTCGAGCCCCGCGCCGGACATGAAGATGATGCCGATGTTCATGACGTCGAGGTCGAAGGTGGCGTCGGCGAAGGTGGTGGCTTCGGATTTCTGCTTGGAAACCTCGACGGGCCAGGCGTGCTGCGCGGCGTCCTCGAGGAGGACGTCTAGGAAGGGCTGGTCGATGTCGGTGGCGTGGATTTTGATGTCGGCCGGGGCGGCGTTTTGCAGGATGAGGCGGGTGACGGTGCCCGCGCCGCAGGCGTTGTCGTGGATGACGGAGCCGGGCTTGATGGCCGGGATAAGGGCGAGGTTGTGGGCCGCGAACTTGGAAGTTGTCTTGCCGCCGGTAGACTCGTAGGTGGTGACTTTGGCCTTGCCGGTGAGGAGGGCGGCGGCTTGTTTGGGAAGGGGTCCTGCATTAAAGGCCATAGTTCTGGTTGGAACTCTACGAGAGTATTTGGATGATGATCGTTTACGTGAGAGCTAAGGAGGTTTCTTCTGCTAGAAGGAAAAGACAAATTAAAGACGCTACTCATTGGTAGACAGGACAGGCTTTTGACTTACTATATATCCTCTCGGTTTTCCCCTGAGAGATTTCCTAGCCAACACCTAACGTTACAACGACGGTGAAGAGGCACAGCAAGAGTGAGAACTAAAGGACCACGTGCGTACCCAGCCCAATAGTAGGTTGAACACTTCGCCCCACCACGACCCTTGCCGTATCCATCCCGTGGAACTTTCAAAGGAACGCCCGTTACAAACAACTCTTCTGACTGGACAACTCGGATTCAACAGTCCACTAGGTTATTTCTTGGCGTTACTGTCAGTCCGAGGCTCCGTTCCGAGACATTTATTAGGAAGACGGCCAGGAGTGCAGTAGAAGCAAGGATGGCCAGCCTCGTCCTCGCGGGCTCAGCTGAGGGTGTGTGTTGGATTTGCAGGCGGTCAGAATGGTCGGTTCAGGGGTATTACGTGGCCGGCAGACAGGGATATCAGGGACCGCGCGAGGCGCGTCAGTTTTGATCAGACATCGAACATACACAGCTCAATTGACAGACTGCCCGCCCTGCAGCTCCTGCACGCTCCATTTTGTAAGCGCTTCCTGCTGTGACACCGTGGATACGTGGCTGTTGGACTTCCAACACATTCCGTCCACTCTGTCAAGAAATCATCGTTTGTATACGACCTCGTCGAACCAGTCGTACACGATGTCATCCGCCCCGGGATTACCGACATGGGCGCGATCCTCCAGGAATCGGGCGTCCTTCACCCGCCCGTGCCTCAGGGCTATGAAGCTGTCCTCAATAGGGAAAATGCTGTCCTCCATTCCGTTAATCAGCAGCAGTCTCGCACTCTTCTTATCAAAGATCCCCGACTCCAGCAGACTGAACTTCTGCCGTGCATCGGCCATGTACTCGTCGACGGACCCATAGCCAAACTTGAAGGCCAGGGCATCGGCAAGCGCGAACGGATACTCCATGTGGTTCTGCGCCTTAATCCACTCCGGGTCAAACATGTGGTGACTCCCCCCTCCCTGCGCAACAACGGCGAAGAGTTTGTCGGCATGGGTATGCGCGATCCGCATGGCATTGTAACCGCCGGTGCTCATCCCGCGAGCGACAATCTTAGCGGTGTCGAAGTAGTAGTGGTTCTTGTTGGCATCGATCCAATCAAAAACACTGGACCAAAGCCGATCAGCGCTGGCTGGGTCATTCTTCGCTGCCGGACAGTCGCCCGTCCCTGGAATCTCGACGATGAGGCAGGCCAAGCCGTTCTTGGCATGTCGCGCCGTGCGTTGTTCAAAGTCGGTGCGATAGTGGTCGAGCCCGCAGATGAAGAGCAAGACTGACTGGCCAGCCATCCGTAGGTCGCTTGCTTTCGGGAATGCGGAGATAGGCGGGAATGATGGCGCTGGGGGACTCCCCCGCCGCAGGCGATGCATGGGTGAACGGTATCTCGACCTCCACGCTGACAGGAGACAGATACGGGGATGCCCCCAGATACGCAGCCTTGTTCAGTTCCCACAACTTTCGTGAAAGGGGCGAGCGAGCGATGGGAAAGCGCCCAATGCGGCAGACAGTCCCGGCCCGAAGATAAAATCCACGGGCAGCCTCCTTGTCACCCGCTTGCTCTGCATTTTTTGCCTTCGCCAGGAGGGATTCGACCATCGGGAAAAACGGGTCTGCATATTTGTCGGGATCATAAAAGACGTTGTAGTCGTCGTTGCTGGCCAAGATGAGGCTCTGGAAGACGGGCTCGAAATCCTCGACATTTCCGTCGTGGAAAGGGTAAACACCCATAGATGCCAGCTTCTTCCACTTCGGATTCCAGAGTGCAGACACGGAGCCGTGATGCACGAAGGCATGCGGGTTGTCGACGCTGGACTGGACGTGATAGGGTTGAGAAGTCATGTTGAAACCGTCTTGTGGTCTTTGAAAGATTTGATGGTGTTGACGAGGGGATGCTTTTCGTCAAGCTCGGACTTCGCGAAGGCCGCCCATTTTATTCCGCCCTCTTTATCTCTAACAGATAACCTGCAGGGCGCATACTCTCGTTGTGCGTATTCGGGCCGATCGCTGGCACAGCCACGGCAGCGTCTGCAAGAGATGGTTGTGAGAACGGTATGGTTCGCGTCCTGCAGGATTCGACTGCCGTCCATTTCCGGGTCTCACGTTACGATTCATCAGCCTGCAGCGGACCGGGGCCGGAAACTCCGAGCCAACAACGAGCCCTTGGTAACGCGGTCCAATTGGGATCAGTTCTGGAGAGAAAGAGGAGGGCGGTTCCCGGCGGCGAAGCAACGAGCAACTTCGCTTCGTTCCATTACAGAACGAGCAGTATGTAGACCAAGCTTTGGGAAAGGCTCATTTGTTAGCGATTCTGCAAGAATCACAGTATGGCCACTACATCTCTTGTCCTCCAGTCCAACTACTATTCGCTCCTACCTTGCAAGACCTTCTGGCGTCTCTCTTGCTTTTTGTTTGCTGCCGCCCTAGAGGCTGTTAGACTGCAGAGGGGAGCTTGGTAGGGTAGTTTATGGAAGAAATAGTGCATTAGTTCTATAAAAGGAAGAAAGGAAGCGAGTGGCGGTATATATATAAAAGAGACACCTTATAAGCTTCTATAAGCAGTGCTAAGCTCCTAGGAGCTTAGCAGCCACTGTCAGCCACCTCCTGTGGCTGTAATAGAGGCACCACCTCCCAGCCCAACGCCTCTTGTCCTGGGTTCTCGTCGGAGAGAATGTCACAGGGTCACTCACACTCCTTTCCAGAAGCCCTGACTATACGTTGGAGCAGTTGGTCACTTCAGTCTCAGAACAAACCTCGCCAATGATTGGCGGGTTCACGGAGTACTACATAATTAGAAGAGAACTGTTTCAGATAGGTACCTACCTTGAACGATCTCATGATACCCTCGACCTCAATATCACTCGTCAACCCCCTCTACCAACGAGCCAAACTGTCCCTCCGCCTCCTTCTGCAAATTCTTCGTCCAGCAAAAGCCATTCCCCTCATACTCCTTCGCCAACACGCCATGTTGCTCCAGCGTGAGCGTGATACGCCCACCCTCGCGACTCTCCTGCCAATACACAAACGGCACGATCAGCCCGTGAGCCTCCTCAAACGCGTCCAGCGCCCTCGCCCTCTCAGAATCAACCAGCCGCAGCAACCGCGCCTCCTGGTCCTCATACTCAGACGGGTTAGTAGCCAGCACCGCCTCCAAACTCTCCATCGCCGCAGCCATGCAGTCCACAGCCGCCTCCTCGCCACGCCACCCCGGGCCCTCCCCCAAAAACGGCCCCTGAATCAACACCCCGCCGTCCTCGCGCACGAGGAACGAGTGCCGACGCAGCGGGCCCTTGGCCAGGACCAGCGCATGCAACCTACCCAGTGCAGCGCGGCAGGCCTCCAGGTCCGCCGGCCCGGCCTCGCGCACGCCCGCGAGGTGCTCGACCAGGTAGCCCGTGACGCGCGACCCGGGCCCGTTCTCGGTCACGTGGCCTAGGAAGAGCGGCGCCAGGCCCGGGTCGCGCGCCGCGATGCGCTGGTATGCGCGGCTGTCGGCGCCGATGCCGACGTCGTGGCCGGGCATCCACTCCGTGATGCACACGACGGAAGAGGGGACGGTGGTGGTGGTGGTGGTGTTGGGGGCTGCGGTGAGGCCAGGGGGGGCTGGGAAGACGGCCGCGTTTGGGTAGTCCATGCATTGGAGGGGTCGGGGTTTGGGGACGGAGATGGTGGCGCCTGAGAAGGTGGTGATGGTGGTGGATTCGTATGAGTGGGGGAGCTGGCAGGATGTGTTGGGGATGGTGACGGGGTGCCAGACGGGGGAGGCCGAGCGGAGGCCGATGGCCTCGAGAGAGGCCGGGGTTGGCTCGGAGAGGGAGGCGATCTCGAGCTTGGAGTCGGCGGTCATGGCGAGGTAAGCGACGGCCCAGTCGCCGGCGGGGACGGTGTCCAAGCCGATGAGGCTGCGGCGGCGGAGCCGGGCGTCAGTCCCGGTGAGGGTTTTGCTCGTGTTTGGAGCGACAAGGTATTTGGTGGTTGGTCCTAAGCCGGCGTACTCGGGCTTGATGCGGATGCGGTACATGTCCGGCGAGTCGTCAAAGGCACGTAAGCCCGCCCCGACGGTCATGATGGTGAAGGGGACGGTGGCGATGGGCTGGGAAGACATGGTGCTCTTTCTTCTATCTCTTTCCCTCCTCTCTATTCCTGTGTGTGTATGCGTGCGGTGCGGTGTCTGCGACAACATTGTCCGAGATTGGGAGAAAAGGAGAGAGCGAGGGGCCCGAGGAGATCGAGACTCTTTTTACATCCTGTCAACGCAGTGTGCCCGTGATCCATCAGCAGTCGTTCCTAATCCAGACGGGATGCGTCTAGGTCGTGCATGATGCGCCGCAGAGGCTTTGCCCGATTCGTCTCTCACTGCACGAGACAAACCGCTCTGCCGGATTTATCCTTGACCGCTCAGCCGATCTAACAAAAGATGAATTTCATAAGCATCAACAGCGCCCGTCATGCGGCTTCTTGCTAACTTACCTCGTTGTCTGGTACGAGAGTATTTAGGGCCCATGACTTCTCTGGGTTCAAGAGTCGCACAGCGTGTCCCTCTGCGACTAGGAGTGCCCCCATCCCATTCGTTCCGGCTGAGCACCACGTCCCCGGTCATGGCCAACATTTTTGATCCTCCGCCTGGAAAGGTTTACCTTCCAAATATGGAGGTGGAAAACCTTGAGGAGTACAGAGTCGGCGGCTTCCATCCCACCGTCATTGGAGACGCCTTCCACAGCGGCCGATACGAGGTTGCCCACAAGCTCGGGTTTGGTGGCTACTCGACTATTTGGCTTGCCCGAGACCGACAATCACAGAAGTATGTTGCCTTGAAGATCCTGGCCGCGCACGAAGCAGAAAGCAACGAGGCGGAGATTCTTCGTCTGTTGTCTAGCCCCAACTCCCACCCGGGGCAACGTTTCGTTCCACTCCTTCTCGACGAGTTCGCTATCGATGGGCCGAACGGTCGTCACCTTTGCCTGGTCCAAGACGTCGCTGCTTGCAGCGTCACAATATCCAAGGAATGGTCTTCCAACAATCTATTCCCTCTGGAAACAGCCCGGTCCAGTGTCGCCCAGCTCATCCTGGGCGTCTCGTACCTACACTCCCGCGGGGTTTGTCATGGAGGTAAGAGTTTCTTCAGTCCGAGCTCATTGGAGTTTATTCCTCAAGATTCTCATACCGTATCTAGATCTTCACATGCACAACTATCTCATCTACGGCTTCAACGTCGACCATCTCAGCCCTGATGAGATCCATGCCCGCTACAGCCTCAATACATCACCAGTGAAAAGGGTCGACGGTGCTCTTCCCGAGCCTCACGCCCCGCCATATGCAGTGTTGCCCATACCCATCAAGACGCCAGCCAACAAGCTGGTTGACCCAGTCATAAAGATCTCCGATTACGGCACGTCCTTTCTCGTCAGCGACAACCCTGCTCCCGAGCTCTTCACACCTGATCTGTACCGACCCCCTGAAGCACTCTTCAACGATCCCATCACCCCCTTCGCAGCCGACATCTGGACCCTCGGCGTGAACCTCTACGAGGTCCTCGGCGAGCGGGTGCTGTTCGAGACCTTTACCTACGACCGCGACGACATCCTGGCCGACATCATCAACACCCTCGGCCGGCCACCACAGGGATGGTGGGACGCTTGGGCCAACCGGGGCGAGTTTTTCGAGAAGGACGGCGAGTGGCGGAAGGGAGGCATCAGCCGAATTTACACCCCGGCTTGGAGGCCGTTGGAGCAGCGGCTTTGGGATATGGGACAGGGTGAGACGCCTGAGACGTGGGACTGGGATGTGGAAGGTGGGGAGGTGAGGGCGTTGCTGGCGCTGTTCAGGGGTATGCTCGCGTGGGAGCCGGAGAAGCGGTGGACGGTTGAGGACTTGCTCGGCTCCGAGTATATGGTCAAGTGGGCGTTGCCGGCTTGGGAGAGGCAGCGGAGGAGACAGGAGGAGGTTCCAGCGTGATTTGGAGAGTAGAACATGCCATCGATATCATGGCATAGTGTCAAAGAGGGAGGGAAATCAATCATTGCTGCACCGACAGGAAGTTCACTGCTGTCCTGCACAAACCAGAAGGCTCTTAGGGGCCAAGACGGGATAATCTGGACCCATCCATGTATCAATGTACCTATTTGGCCATTTGGTCGGCCGGTGCGGCTCAGCCATCGGGCATCGTCTTTGTTAGGGGCAAAAAGATGCACTGTGAGAGTGTCTCGTCAATCAACGACGATGTTGGCAAAGACAACTGCATGCTGAGGGGTGAGGCCACCCGCGGTCGGCCGCCTGGCTACCGTCTCAACATGCTGCGGTTTCGGATGAAACAGGCCTGCCCGGGTAGGGGGCATAGCTGCGACCCGGGCCGCTTGCGCCATCGTCCCGTCTCAAGTCGTGGCCCCCACGGTGCATTCCGACATCTTGATCAGTTTCCTTCTCCTGAGGCCAAGGGATCGCTCGACCTACCCTCGCCTATGAGATCAGATCAGACAAGACAGTCGTCGGACCATACCGCGGGCCATGCCCCCGCGGTCCGTGCCGGGCTCGGTTGTTGCTCCTTAGCACCTACTTGCGACGATGAGCAAACGATGAACCATATTTTTGGGCCATACTTGCCGACGCGTTAGAAGGCAGTAAATCGTCTTGTCCATCTGCAGGAAGCCTTGTTGGCGTGTTTGAGCGCTGTCAGGGCCGCTGGTTGTAATGAATCCGGGCTGCGACCGCTTGGAATTTAGCAAACAATATGATACACTGCGATGGGTAATTATCATAAATGAAGACGTCTCGCTCTTAGTCGCATGCTTAGTGTGAGCAAGTAGTACAGTGTTTCTCTCCACACAACACTGGTTGTTGTACACACCATCTCTTCACCCCTTTTCCCTTTTACCAACATGAGCACCAGGCAACAAACTGCGCCCTTTCGACCGTTACCCGTATTTGGAGTTGAGATTGAGATCTTTGTCAAACTCAAGCGGACAGTAGCTTCAAACAGCCGAGGAGGAACCCATTGGCTAGGTTGGGACTTCTCTCTTTCCAACAGGAGCACCGACGAAGCCAGAATCAGGAAGCAGCGTTCTTGTGTCAGAACGGTTATTGAGCATCTTATCAAAGAAGCCTTAGGCCAGTGCTCGAAATGGAAAGCTACAACTGACGCGAGTCTAAAAGAGTCAGACCTCACCGTGCCCCCGGAAAGCACCAGCTGGTGTAAGCCACCAACTCACTTCCCTCCCATGATATAGGGCTAGTTCAAGCTAACAAAACATATTGTGATACCTCCAGGGGGTGTTGAAATCATCTCGCCGCCCATCTCAGTATCCAAGCAATGGCAACGCGAGATTCGTGCCGTCTTCGCCGCGATCGGCGCGCAATTTGACCTCTGGACGCATCCGTGTACCTCGACTCACGTTCACGTCTCGCCAGGGCCGGGCCCCGACGCCATATACACAAATCGCCAGTTTCTTGGGGTCGCGAAAGGTGCCTTGTACTGGGAGAAGGCCCTCACTCAACTCCTTCCCCACGATCGTAGAAACAACACGTACGCCAAACCCAACCATACGGCGTTTGCAAACACAGAGTACAACCAGGTTGCCCAGCGAGGCTGGGGCCGCGTGTTTGACAAGGTCGACGATCTGATGGAGGAATGTGCGAGGGTCAGCGGCCCGAACCGCAGCCAGAAATTTTGTTTCTGCGTCAAGTTTGCCGGCGGCAGCATCTACGCGGAAAATGTGAGGTATCGTTCAGAGCGCTACCTCTCGACGAACTTCCTGCCCTTTACGCACCATCAAAGCATTGAGCTGCGCCGGCAGGGCGGTGTAGCCTCGGCCGAGTCTGCCATCCACCGCGTCCGTACGTCAAGTTCGAGCTGTTGATACCCCCTTTTCAACTGTCTCGAGAGCTTTCGCGAGCACTTGTGCTTCCGAAATACTCCCGACGCAACCCCATTAAAAAGGTAAAAGCTGAAACTCTTGAATAGTTCTCGCCCTCACTCTGCACGTCAGCGCGCGCTGTTACCACTTCTCCGAACACGCCAGTCAGACCACCCACCCCAGCGTCGGCGACCTCATCCGGGAGCTTGGCCGCTGCATCAAGATGCTGCCCCCAACCTGCCACGGCAGCCGCTTTATCTACTGGATGAATACGTGTCGAACCCTATACAGCGGCAACGCTTTGAGCGAGGCCAAAATCAACGAGTCTGAGCGGCGGCTGCATAATACTCTGCCGTCCAGCGGAGGCGCCTCTTCGCAATCCCAGCCCCAGCCCCAGCCCCAACCACACCAAACCCAACCCCTGCTCCAGCCCAGGATTGTGAATGTGACTCGGTGGCCGGAGCCAGAGTTTCCTGGCGGCGGAAACGGTGGTAGCCGGAGGAGAGATCCCAATGGCGGCTTAGACCGGGGTCGCGAATACGGAGCGACGGACCTTGAGAGACAGCCTGAGGCCCTCAGGCGTTGGAATGCGGCTCAAAGCGAGAGAGAAGAGAGACTGAGGCAGGAATATGAAAGAGAAAGGAGGTAAGAGATGCGAAGGGCGGCGCTTGGGAATATGCGGGTTGAGAGCCTCAGAAGTCAGATGCCAGACCGAAACGTCCGGAGGAGTTACGATGACGAATCGGATCGCGGGCGGCGGTGGGATTGTGCTGGGTATTATCGCTGAGAGAAATGATCATCGGGAATATAGCTAATGACTAGGGCCTGTGAGGCGAGGGTAATAAGGGTTTAGAAATGGGGTTGGTACTGGAGCTACTTGCCAGCGGTTAGGATCTAATAATTACGACACAGATTGAATTGAAAAGTAGCACTATTAGATTGGCCCGGGACTAACTGAGCCAGCTCGTCGTTACATGCGTCGGTAGTCCTACGCAGTAGAGGTCATTGTATACGGCTCTAACATGATACCTCAGAGTTCTGAAGCTTCACCATTGCTCACCTTATCGAACGGCCAGGTGTATCAGTGTTGTAAATAAATTGTATAAAACCGACATAGCAAACATGTGGACATATGTACATGTACTTGATACCCTAAGACCAAAAAGTGAATTCGAAGGCGTCAACAATGACAGGTGCCTCACCAGCAACTCCGGCGACGCGGAAACTGACTCCCTCTCAACCACACCCTAATTGCCCCGCTCCCCCCAGCCAAGCCAGGGGGTGGTATCCCCAACCGACACCGCCCTCGGCCTCGGCCCCGTCCGACTCAGGCTCCGCGCCCTCAAAGCCTGCAGCCGCCTCGTCAGCTCCTCCAGCTCCTCCCTCCGCGTCGACGCCCTCCTCACCACAGGCGCCGCCCGGCTGGGCACAAACTCGCGCACCACATTGGTGAAGTACGCCGCGGGCACCTCCATCTCCACCGCGTCCCGGATCCCGTTGTTCATCCGGTCCACGTACTCGTCGCGCGGCCTGCCAGGCCTGACAAACACCTTGCTCACATACACCAACACATTCTCCTCGACCCTCGGCGCCCCCCCGCGGACGATCCCCCCTCCAATGGTTACCCCCCTCTCCCGATCCGCCGCAGCGCTGGACGTCTTGACCCGCCGCCGAGCGGGGTACAGCATCACGGCGCACCGCTCCTTGCTATACACACCCGTCGCGACGCCCTCGCTGCGGTCGAGGCGGGCCTCGTCGGACGAGGCGGAGGAAAGGTCGTGGCCGAGCTCAAAGACCAGGCCGTGCACGGACGAGCCCGCCGCCGGGCGGATGTTGGCGTAGCCGCGCTCGTTGATCTGCCAGGTGTAGTCGGGCAGGATGGCGCGGCCGACGTAGGTGGAGCCTGGGCAGCGCGTGGCCATCTGCTTGAAGGCGATGTTGGCGCCGTAGGCAAAGTAGAGGCGGCGGGGCGCGGGGCGGGTGGATGGCATGGTGAGGGTTGTGTAAGTGTGATGTTGGTGTGTTGGTGTGTTGGTGGGAAATGGGTTGGTTCAAGTTGATGGGTGGATCAATGCTAGGAGGTGTGATGTTTAGAGTCGGGAGGAGAGAACAAGGTGCGAGGAGAATCGGGCTTTATGTTTCCAAGTTTCCAATCCATGAATGGCCTCCGGACGGCGGGATTTCGAGGCCGCCTGATCGGGAGGGGTTGTTGGTTCAGGCCGCCTATTCGGGAGGGGCTGTTGGTTTACACTGCAGAATCACGCTGCAGGTCGGGCCGCAGCGGCGGCGCAGCAAATGGCGTTTGCGGGGACACTGCAGTTGCTGTGCCGCGGGACAGAGTCGGGGGCGGCCTGGATCGGGGCCGGCTCCGTAATGACTGCAAACGGAACCGGCGACGGCCCATTCTACTTCGTTCACACCCCCATTGAGTTCCTTAGCACGCGCCCTGCGCATTCGCGATGGCGGTGCATTTTCGGCGCCGGGATCGCGTCCCTAGTTCGGGGACGCGAACCAACTACGGCCGACCCTCGAGCCTCTGGCCTAGCGGCCAAGCTTTGCTAGCCTGGCTCGCTCATACCGTCGTGTTCCTCCCTCCTCTCCCCTCGAACACTAGAACTCCCTTCCTCCTCACCTTCTCGTCGTTCTTCCTACTCCTAACGCACTTCTCGGCTCACTATAATGATACAACGACAGTCGCGCTTCTCCAGGGCGGACCAGGAAAGCGTCAATACGCTCCTCCAGGCTTACACGGTCAATGTCATTAAGGAGGAGGGGTAATAAGAAGCCCTTCGTTGCTCCGGGCACGAGGGCTAGAGTGCAATAAAATATAGAGAGCCTGGACCAAGTATTTCTTTTCCCCCTCCTTCCTGGGCTTCTTTAACCCAAACCAAATCTCGATATAAAGCCTAGGCCAATGTGGTAATGTGTTACTAATTTCCATCATTTCTCCAAGTTTCTATAGACTTACTGGAAAGAACGAAGGTACAAGTGGACAGGTGTAGCGCTCCCCAGGTGTATGTAGCTCACCATCGAGCCCTAGAACTGGTGCTAACCAAGTGAAGTTGTAGTGATGTCGAGCCCTGCCGCTTCTACCAGGTTGGTGGACTTCGCCCGGGATCCATCCGACCCAGTCTACGCCCTGCTGTTAGGCTTGAACGCGGCCACCGTAGGCGTAATTGCGCTAGCTGCCGTCGAGCTGTCCCATAAGGCCATCACCGACCGGCTGACGCGTATCGTCGTGTTTCTCTCCAGCGCCGCGGACATGTTGTACAATGCGTTGTGGTGCTTTCCGGTGCTGATGGTCGCCGCCGGCTTAGCCACGCTTGTCTACGACTTCCACTAGGTCCATCGTTCGGTAAAGAAGCTTGCCAACGCCATCAAGGGCCTTCGACGTTCATCGAAACCTCAGCAGTCGCCTGAAGTGTAATTGGAAGCACGCCGTTCCCAATCAGATACCCAACCGACACCGACACCCGTCTCCGACCTCCCCATCACCGAAGCCGAAGCTCACCACCACCCACCCAGCCCCCCAACCC
>FTCU01002100.1_pt1 | contig 28909 bp, 31 predicted proteins | sample 1639521 | NCBI WGS metagenome assembly FTCU01 (sample SAMEA3914864, study PRJEB12502) | metagenome | biome: forest; material: soil | place: USA | collected 2012-03-12 | depth 0.3 m
CCCCCCCTCCCACCAGCAACCCCGCCCGCCACCGACCCCAACGGCGGCCGCATCGCCGGCGAGGACCTGCGCACCTGGCTGCTCGCCTACGAGCTCAACCTCGACGTGTACATCCTGGCCAACAAGTTCCTGCTCGACAGCTTCAAGGCCGAGATTGCGCGCGCCGCCATCGACATGCTCGAGGCCGCCGGGTCCGACGCCGCCGTCGTCGAGGTGCTGTACCTGTGCCGCAAGCTGTACGACGGCCTGCCCGACTCGGACCGCCTGCTCAAGATGGTGTTTGCGCGCGTCGGGTTCCTGCAGCCGTGGCGGCGCGCCGAGAAGGAGACGAATGAGTTTTTGGTCGGGAACCCGGAGATTGCGCCGCTGTTGTTGAGGGAGATGGCCGCGCGGAGGGAGGATGATTTGGGGGGGAAGGCGCTGCCTAGTCTGGTGAGGCCGTGGTATGCTTATGGGAGGAATGGAGGGTATGGGGGCCCCGGTGGTGGTGGTCCTGGGGGTGGGCCGCTGGGGCAGCCGCCGCCGGGGATGATGCCGCCTGGTCCGGGAGGGATGCCCGGGATGCCGCCGGGGATGCCGCCGGGGATTGTCCATCATAATGGGTGGCCTGCGCCGAATATGCCACCGGGGTATCGGCCTAGGTAGTGATGGCTTGGGGAGGGTGGCAGACGGGGGTTGGCGCGGCGTTTTAGCGATGGGTTTGTGGTTGAGACTTGTTTGTTTTTAAATTCTTTGGAGTTGGTGGATGGGGTTAATACCACGGCGTTTAGGTTTGCTTAAGTTGGCCTATCTACCACAAGTACCGCCGTTTTGTGACGTTGATCCGTGTATCAAGTCGGATACTGCCATAAGTCACAGTACCAGGTCCGCAACAACACCTCGACAAGTCTATCTCAGAAAAGACTGACCAAGGAGTAGAGGAAAGGACGTATATTATCCTGGGTAATTCATCAGAGAACTCTCAGTCAATCTCATCATCCCGCAGCTTAAACAAGGTCGCAAACACATCATCGGCCTTGGCTCTCGCCGCATTATGATACCACCCATTCGTCTCCCGCACCTTGATCCCCTTGACCAGCCCCGCCGTCTCGCGCGCCAGGTCAAAGTCGACATACATGTCATCCACATAGCTGACGGCGTACACGGGCACCTCGTTGTGCCGCAGCTGGTCCTCGTCGTACAAGTCCTCGTCCCACTCCTCCGCCGCGGCGAGCAGCTCGGCGGCCTCGCGCATGCGCAGCAGCTCCGGGCCGGTCGAGGCGAAGTGCAAGGGGTAGACCATCTCGCCGGAAAAGTGTAGCGGCTGGTCCGCGGGTACGGCCCGGAAGAAGGCGCCGACGTCGCCGGACAGCCACGCAAACGGCGCAAGAGCTTGGCCGACGCGGAGGGCGGCCCAGTTGGAGGCGGGCCCGCCCGTCTTCTTGGTGCAGTAAATGGCCTCGTGCAGGATGGCATAGATGGGGTGGGCGTCGTAGGGGATCTGGGCCTCGACCGCGGCCAGGGAGGCCCGCGTGAAGGACCCGAACTGATCCAGGTCGGTGGTTAGGCGGAGGACGAGGGAGTGGATGTCGTCGAGGCCGCCGTGTGCGCCAAAGGAGATGCCGAGCGTGAGGAAGAGCGGGACGGTGAGGTTTCCTCCTGACGGAAGGGAAATCCCGTTAGGTCCCGCGGCTTCGAGGTGCTCGGCAATCTGGCGAACGTTGGCCACATCCTCGGGGTATTTGGTGTAATAGGCTTTGTTCCGCTCAACGAGCTTCTTGTATGTGGCTGTGTAGACCTCGTCGGCGGTGCGGTTGATGGGAGCAAGGCCGCCAGTCAGGAAGGCCTCCCGGAGGCCATGGGGATACTTGGAAAGATAGGTCAAGCTCACGAAGCCGCCAAAAGACTGCCCGAAGACGGACCAAGGTTTCTTTTCGGCCTCGAGGCCCTCGGTCAGACACAGGCGCACAGCTTCCAGGTCGCGAACGATGCTGTTGGCACGGAACAGCTTGAGGTAGTCGGCCTGGTCCTGGGGGCTGCCCTGTGCAACCACGGAAGAGGCATTGATGGGAGTGCTGAGGCCGGTGCCGCGGTAGTCCAGAAACAGGACCTGGTAGCCTCGGTTGAGAGCAACCTGGGTGAGGGCGTGATTCTGGGGCTCGCGGTTCCCGAAGCCGGGCCCGCCCTCAAGATAGACGAGATAGGGCAGAGGATCCTTTTTCGCGAGCTCGGAAGCGGACAGGGGAAAGATGGGACGCTCGTGCTTTGTGACACTGCGGCCGAAGAGCTTTAGGGTGCCGGCCTCGGGTTGGGCATGGTTCTTGGGGACCTCGAAGAAGAGCTCCGATACGAGCAGCTGGCCTGGCTTGTGTGAGCCGACGGCTCCAATACAGGGTGTTTAGCGGGTAGACTCGTACCAGGGAGGATATGGGCCTTGCGGCTGATCAGCCGGGCAGCCTGGATGGCAGCCATCTGATGTATCTCTTGGGGGTTGAACTGCTGGCACGAGCAAGGATAGAGGGCGAGCCTTGTCAAAATAACAAAATAACGAATGAATGGAAGCCAAGTACTCAAGATTGGGAGAACGGGCCGAAACACCACCTGGACAACGGCGTGTGTATTATCAAAACCGGAGATCGGGGCAGAGTGAAGGGGAGGAATCTCAATTACAGCGCGGGGCAATGCGCCCAAACACAGCCCGCCGATCCACTGTTGCGTTTGTTTGGGAGAAACATTGACGTTATGTCGGTTTTTTGATTCTTTGCACTTGAAGCCTGATACACAACTGGGCAACTCGAGTAGAAATCACATTCGTAATCTTAAGATATCTAATGCGTGTTTATTGGGAGGGTTGACCTCTGAAAGAAGCTGATTCCAAGTCTCAGGTATCTTCAGGCCCGGCTCAAGTTGCCAGAAGCGAAACGGGTCCGGAATGCGCGGGTGAGCTCCGACCGAGCGGGGCCGAATGCGCGGAACCGGCTAAACATAGCGCCTGTCCGCGAAAGTGGAGAGCCCCCGCCTGGCCAAAAACCAAGAAGCCCAGCCGGAAAAGCTTTGCAGCCAGCCACAGCTCTCTTCCTTCCTGCCTGCTCCTCATGCAGCCCAGTCGAGCCAGTCCCCCAATGTTGGAGCTTACAAATTCAGCCGCGCCCGCAGGCTTCCATGTGACATGACCGACCTTCAGCTCATCCAGACTCTGACCGAGTCGTTCCTCGCGCTTTCAGACGAGGTCCAGTCGCTGATCGACCGCAAGACCATCCTGGAGCACAAGCTGCGCTATGCACACGAGCAGGTATGTCGACGGCTCTTTTTTTTTCACTCTGCAACCCGCCCTCTCGTGATGATTTCTAGCTCTAGATCTGCAGCCGGCGTCCAAAGGATGCCCGGCAAAGGAGACAAATTCTATTTTCTGACCTTATGCACAAAACCACGTTTTTTTGCCATTGCATTTGGAGCCGACAGCAAGCTGACTCGAAGCTCTCTCTGCCAGTACCAATACCTCGCCGACAAGTATGCGCCCGCCGTACCCGAAGTCTCCGATACGCTAGCCAAACTCCAACTCCCACCAGAACTCCACCCTCTCGCGACAGCAACCTCGGCCGTTCCTTTGCCGAAGCGCGGACAAGCCAGGAGCAGCCAGCACCAGGTTGCGCTGCTGATCAGAGAGGGGCGCAAAGCCGCCCAGCAGCTGGTGGCCGGGATACTCGTTGCGGATAAAACCGGGGACGACTGGGAGGGGAAAGACATCTCAACCTCGCCGGGGATGGAGATATTGACCTCGGTGTCAACTGTCCTCGAAAAAGACTTCACCGTGGAAGGCAGGAAAGGCGTCCTAGCCTGCCCATTCTCGGCCAAGCCGAATCAAGACGGCCGCCTTCCTGATAGCGCAGCGCGGGTCGACACCTCTCAGGACCCGACTGTCGCGCCCGACCCCACCCCGCACAAGTCTGGTGATCCCATCTGCGCTGCCATGCTCGACGAAAGTGCCGAACCGTCTGCCTCTGCCCCTTCCAAGTGCCCGATTCGTTACCTAGACAAGCACACCCCCGAAGAGATTGCCCGCTACGTGGAGACGCACAAGCACGCGCTCCCGAGAAGCCATGAGGTCTGCGTCAGGCGCTACCAGAGGAACGAAGAGCAGATAAGAAAGCTCGACGCCAAATACGGTAGCCTTGTGAACATGGTCGAGGACCTGAGCCACCTCCATCGTCCCATGCTGCCACCGTCCAAGGACGAGCTGAAGGAGGCCGACAGAGCTTCGACCCAGCGAGTAGAAGACTGGACAAAAGCGGTTCAGGCCGGCGATCCGGACCTGGAGAACGAGCTGCCTGTAGACGGGGAGCGCGAGGGCCGCTTTGACCGTCCGATGCGGGATGTCAGGGTTGGCGAGTCGCCCAGCCGCCCTTGGGGCATATCGGTGCCCCTGGAGGCAGGCCAACGGCAGCGCGAGCCATCCAGGCCTAGACCGGTGGAGGCCGCGGCGCAGGCGACTGAGGAACCGGCTCCGAGGAAATGTCCGTTTGATCATACCAAGATGTTTCCCGGAGCCGTCAAGCCAGACAATGTTGCGGATGGCCAGGCCAAACAACGGGCGGCCACACCGAAGAAGCAGCACGAGCCGCCGTCGAGCACACCGCAGCCCACCTTCGTCAACCTCGCCGAGATGCCGACGCTATCCGCGGAGAAGGGCGATCGGCCGCAGGTCGTTTTCAACATTACTGGCCCCGTCTTTATCGGGTACCCGATGGAGCAGGCGATTGAGTTTATGAAGCAGTTTCAGGGGCGTTGATTTAGGATCGGGTCAAGCATAGCGTGGGCAGGAAGTTTCGATTATCTTAGCAAGGCGTTGGGGGGAAGCATCGGCGGGGATACCGCATTGCGTCAGAAGCGGAAGATATCAAGGGCTGCAACCAGGTATTCCAAGATGATTAATATGACTTTCTCGGGGACTGTGATATCGGTCACAAAACGCCGTCTATCGGTTCCAAAGTCCCAACCCAGCACATGACTTGTGCGATCCAAAACGCCACCGCATGCTGGAAAGGAGTAACCCAACGAAACCCGCCGGGATCTATGTTACAAACCCCGAAACCCCTCTTCTCTCACCACCCTGTATAGACTCTATCCCCTTGACTGCTCCCTCATTTCCCCGTCCCCTGCACAGTCGCGTCGTCGTCCCAGCTGTCCCGATAGCCGTCACCACCCGACGCGTCCCACAGCGAGATGTCGTCGTCGTCCATGAGAGCAGCGGCATCCAGCTCGTCGGGGTCCACCATCCGGCCGTTCTCCAAGTCGTCAGCCCCCATAACGCCCTGCTCTAGGTCGTCGTCGTCGTCGCCGAGGCTGGCACGGTCTAGCAGCGCGCCGCCCGACTCGAGCTCCGCCTCGCGCGACAGCTCGGCGGCGCGCGACATGGTCCGCTGGTAGATGATCAGCCCGACGCCGAAGCCGAGCACGCCGAATACCGCCATGCTGATGTAGTTGATGGCGCGGTCCATGACGGACATGGTGTCGCCCGACTCGGCGATGAGCGCGAGCCGCGAGCCGATGAAGACGTGCACGAGCAGCTTGGGCCTGTGGTTCCCGTCAGTCAGCGGGCGTCTTCCCAACGGGATAGGGCAGAGACAACCAAGGAAAAGAAGACACCTACGTCGCAGCCGCCGTCGCCAACGCAAACCCCCTCGCCTGGATACTCCCCACCGTCGCCAAAAACCCATTACTCAAGCTATACGGCAGCGGACACAACCTGATCATAACCAAGACCGCGATCCCATCCCTCCTCAAAACCTGCCCCAGCGCAATAAACCTCTTATCCCCCCCCACCAACCGCTGCACATACCCCGCAAAAACCCCCCGACTCGTCAAAAACGCCGCCGTGCTCCCCACCACCGTCGCGCTCGCCGCGATCGGCCACCCCAGCGGGAACCCGTACACGAACCCCGCAACCGTCACACACGTCGAGTACCCAATCACGGGCGGAAACCCGGTAGCAACCGTCGCAATCCAAATGGGGATCCAACCCCCCGGCGTGGCGCGCCACGACGCGGCGACGGGCCCGAGCGCGGCAAAGATGCGGTGCGAGTAGATCAGAAACACAACGCCCAGCGCGAACAGCAGGCCGCCCGCGCAGAGGACCAGCACGCGCTGCAGGAGGGTCAGGGAGAGGAAGAGGCGGAGCGCCTGCTGGAGGAGGGTGGTGAGGGTGGCGAGCAGGGAGGTGAGCAGGGCCCTTGGGGAGGTGGCGGAGATGCCGCCGGTGGGTTGGTGCCCAGAGCGGCGCGAGGAGAGGCGGCGGGCGCCCGGGGGGGTCGGGCGCGGGGCCCAGGCGGGCTGGGGGCGGTCGTCGTCGTCGTCTGCTGGGGAGAGGGAGGGGCGGGTGGTGGTTATTGTTGGGATTGGCGGCGGCGAGGGGTCGGTGAAGAAGTCATTATCGGGGGGAGGCATTGCGGTGTGTGTGTTAGTGGGTGGTTGGGTGGTGTCGGGGATGGGTCGGGCCGTGGTTGTGTATCGGGTTCGGGTCGTGTCGGTGTCTCACGGCGGATACGGCGGCGGACGGACCGTGGGCGGGCGTCCCGGGAGGGCCGGAAGACGGATGGTCGGAGTAGAGACGCGGACGCGGGCTACCTGGGCATAGCGGTCGGGTTTGTTGCGGGATCCGTCGGCACGATAGGCAGCTGAGGATCGAATTGGAGTGGCGATGAGGTCAAGTTTGAGACTCAGGCTGACCGGACATGGGGGAAAAAAAGGGTTCAGGCAAGGGCCGTGGTTCCAGCATGTTGCCGCAGCGTGTCTGTCAGCTTGCCGGGGTCCGTCGGTCTGCACTGCGGGTCGGTCGCATCTGGGCCACTGCGGGCTCAGCCACGAATCTTACGCTCCGGGGGAGCTTGCCAGGGGCCAGAGGTCCAGAACCACGCTTGGCAGATGCGAGCGCAGGCCAACGGTTTGGACCAACGACGGCACAGCCCGCAAACCAGCAGGTGAAACGTGCAAGATGCAGGCGGTCTGGCTGGTTCCGTGGACTCCGGTCATGCTGCAGCCCCGTGTTCTGTCCTCCATGCTCTGGGAATCGGAGAAGCCTTGAGACCTGCGATCTGCGTACCACGCACTGTATTCTGTACCGTGTGCCCTCTCTGCAGTGTTGCTGCACATCAATTCAGGGCTGGAAACGTCATACCTGAGCTCAGGGGGCTGCTGTGAGTGGGCCTCGCTGGGGTCACCAGCGGCTCTTTGCATCAAAACTCTTGGCATGTGATCTGCGCGACACGGAGGGGAGACGGGAGGAAAAGGGGGATTCAACTTCTTCTCTTCTGATAAAAAAGGTACCTTGGCTACTGTCACCTGCCCCTCGCCCCCGACGGGCCCTTGGGCGGCTCCTTGGGCATCGACGTGTCCCTAACTAGCAGCTTGACCTTGCCCTCGCCGATCTCGACACCCTGGGACAGGATATCCACCTCTTCCTTGTCCTCCTCCTTCCTCGTCAGTGTCTTGCCGTCCTGCGAAAGCGACCGGTCCCAGCTGCGTGCGTCGATGCCCAGGATGCCGCCCGTGCTGTTGCGGTCGCCGGGCACCGAGAACTCGCGGTAGGCGTAGCGCCACTCGTTCAGGAACCCGCGGACCGCCTTGCCGACCTTGTCCTTACCATTCTTGCTGTGATGGCCCGTGCCTGTGATGGCGTAGATGGGCCTGCCCTCCGTGGCGTTCTCCATGAGAACGCCCTCCAGGTACTCGACCGCCTCTTCGGGGTGCAGCCCGTGCAGGTCCACGTAGATCTCCGGGCAGTTCGCCCTGTCCCGGTTGCGCTCCTCGTAGAGCTGCTGTGCCGCTTCGCGATGCGCTCTCCGCATAAGATCGTTCTCGCTCTGTCCGCGCAGGCTGAGTGCCTTGGCCGCCCGCGCGTCGTTGCGGTTCCACGCTTGAGCGGCGCTGTCGACCCATGTCAGTCCCTCATCTCACAAATTGCCTATCCAAGTCCGCGCCGGTTCGGGGTGCCACATACCTCTGCAAAAACTTGTTCCGGAGACCACCGTGCTTGATGGCCTCCTGCCGCGCCTTGAGATACGCCTTGTTGGCCCTGTCGCCCGTCTCGAGCCAGGGAATGTGCTTTGGGTTCGGGATCGCCTGGGCTGCTGCGCTGTTCTCCCCGTTACGAACGCTGGGAGAGATGCCGTTGCGCGGAACCCTGCGGCTCTGCAGCGTAGCCGGGGTCGGAGAGGGAGACATCTTGACAATGTCGGCCAGCGTGCTGGGCGAAAAGTTCTCTTTGGGTCCGTGGCCGTGGCCGCCTCTCTTGCCGTGGTGCTTCTTGCCCTGCTTGCTTGCAGCCGAACCGAGTGACGGGAACGCATCGGCGTCATCTGGTGAGGGGGCAGCCTGGGTGTTATCCTTTTGTTGATGCCGGCTGCCCGGTCGAGACCGGGGGCGGTCTGGGTACGCGTGGTGGGCTTTGAACCCCGGCGGAGGCGTCACTCCTAGGGCGGGATAGTTTCCGGTACCAGGGAAGATGGCCATCTGCTCCAGACTGCCAGACTGCAGTGCCGGGAAGCTGCTGTAGTCCTGCAGGTTGACCGTAGCATGCTGGGTCGGCGGCGTGCCAGATCCATCAATGTGCAGCCGGTTGACGAGATGCGCTGGGTCATGTGAAAAGATACAGGTGCTGCCGGCGAGGCAGTTGCCCGCAACCCAATACCTGGAACTGTGTGTTAGTTTTAAAGCAGCCTAAAGTACTCGTGTCCTTTCGCCCACTCACTTGCAGATGTGGTTGCTTAGGTCATGGCTGAATCGGCAGTCGGCCCGCAGACACTGGCCCGTAGAGAGATAGAACTTGCAGATGACGCCCGTCTTCTGTTGGTCCCCCGGTGTGGCCGGGCGGCCATCAGAGCTCATTGCTTTTCCGATGACTACGCGGCTTGCCTCCGCTTCGGCAGCCAGGGCGAGATTTTCTTGCACTTGTGTCTCCATGATGGCCGCAACGGTGGCACCGAGGTCGTAGCCATGCATCGCCAGGGCAGCGCTAATCTCGTCGTCCGACTTTGTCTGTCCGAGGATGGACCGCAGCATGTCGTAGGGGGTCATGTCGGACTGCTGCTGCGTCGAAACGAATTCGGGCGCACTAACGTTCAGCCCGCTGGAGCCGCCGATGGAGGATGTCACACTGATTGCGTCGTCGCTCACGAGCCAGTCCACGTTGTCAGACTGGTAGTCCCCAAACACCTCCTGCGACGGCGTATCGTCGTGGGCAAACTGATAGGCGTTGAGGTTCGGGCTGTGCGGCACGGGAGTGGCAAACGCCAGCCTCGGAGACGGCCGCGGCGAGCCGAAAGGGGAGGCGGTCGAAGACTTTGTTCGACTCAGCGGCGTGGGCATGAAGCCCGGCGGCGCAAGCGGACTGACGCCCAGCCGCGGCGAGCTCGAGAGCGGAGTGCCGGAGCCGCGCCAGGACGCGGGCGAGGGCCGCCGCAGTATGGTCTGCCGAATCGACGGCGGCGAGGCTGTGGTCCCTCCTCCGTCTCGGTACCTCCATAGCGCATCCAGCACTGCATTCTCCAGCGCTTGCCCGGTCAGGCTTGTTTTCTCCTTGAGCAGCTCCTCGAGCCTGTCGGTCTTATCCTCATCCTCGATGCTCGGGTCTTGGAGGACCGGGAGGCAGATCTCGTACGTCTCGTCCGACACCATGGTTTCGGCGGGGGAGATTATGGGGCCGTGGTCAGGTGCGGTGCCGGAGGAGGGGTTGTGGAAACGGCGCGTTCCTCAGCGACAAAGAGGCTATTGTGCTCGAGGCGGCTGGCGGTGGACTCGGGATCAGAAAGGAAACAAGGCACGGCGCGTCGAGGCAACGAGTGAGGTTGAGGTAGAGAGTGTGTCACGGTGTGTATGCTTGCTCGCAACGACGTGCATGAACCGCACAGCTATATCGGGCGTCGAGCGGAGTCGGTGAGCTGCCTGCGGAGTCCCCGTGCCGAAATGACAGGGCGGCAGGGCGTGCTTCACCGCGCGGGCGCGGGCACGGGCGAGAGACAATGCGAGGACCGAAGAGCGTCGAGATCGCGGCAGTGGTGGTCGTCTAGGGGCATGTTGTCATCGAGGGGTGCCGGGTCCTAATCGACAAATCGACTCCAGGGGGGAGTTGCAGCAGCAGCAGGGAGGCAGGGATGGAGAAACGGGGGGCGGGGGGGGGGGGGGGGGGGGGGGGGTGCGTGTGCTGAGCGCCGAGCTGAGCGCTGAGTGCCAGGTATTGGGAGTGGTTCTTGCGGGAAACGAAGTGATTACTTGTAATGTTGGGACGGAAGCCCAACTGAATGCCAAAGAAGGGTCCGCAAAATACAACGAAGAAGACCAAGAGGCAGAAGACTAAACTGCTGAATGCTGAGGTGACTGAGGCAGCAGTCGGATGGCGCCCGCGTGCCCAGCTGAGACCCGACCGAAGCGGCGGGGACGGCAGAAAGCGCCCGGTCTGGAGCAAGCACCGCCTGAAGACGGGCGGGCAGGAGGAGTGGAGGGAGCGCCCACCGTCACAGCCGCAGCGGGCCTGGTACCGTACCGTACCCACTGTGACGGAACAGGGGTCTGCCGCTCCGTGATGCCAAGAGAAAGGAGTCAGATTCCGAAGGGAAATCAACTCAGCATCTGGGTAATCAATAATTATTCTGTATATACGAAGATTTGCGATTTATTAGGTAAGGGACGCAAGATGCAGTTGTGCTTGAGAAATCAAGAGAAGTTTATTTTTATGACCGAAAACAACAACATATCTCTTCTGTACAGAAATATTTAGGTCGACTTTTTTGACACGCGGCCCGCTCTGCTTGCGCCGTTGGTCGTTCTATGCTTGAGCCCCGCCAATTAAAGCCCCTGAACGCCCCGGCTTGTCTGGGTTTGTCGTTGAGGAGGGTTGGATGACCTCGACAACCGTCGCGCTAACGAACGACAGCAGGGCAAAAACAAGGCGAAAAGGTGTTGGGGGGTTCGTTCGATAGGGCGATGGAGCGATCTAGGCGGCTAATGGGGATCCAGGAAACGTCTTGGGCACCTGAACATAGGAGCAATCGTGTATGCACAGCAACCGTTCCACATGTGTCCATCTGACCGAGGCAATCACGGGCTGTCCAACACTCGCTCCGGCAGCGCAGCAGCGGGTGATTGCGAAATGTACGGTAACATTGTCACTGTGGCCGTATGTAAGTACGTACATACCTGGTCTCTCTTGCTTGATACCCAGCTCGGGGATGGGGCTGATGGATATCAGGCCGACTCTTGGTACCCTCCGTCGTCCTCGTCGTCTTCGTCCTCGAAGCCAAAGCCAAAGCTGAACATGGCGCTCTTCTTTTGTGGCTGATCCCCAGCGCTATCATCATCTCCCACAACTGTGTCCCACCGCCTCTTCTTCTCAGCCAGCTGTCGGAGTCCCTCCTCAAGCAAGCCAGGCCGCTCCTCTCTCAGCCGGTCGAGGAAGAGGCCGTACGGGTCGGAAACCTGCCTCTCAAACCCAGACACCTGGTCTGACTTGTCTTTCAAGAAGGACAGGACACCGCCAATGTGAGACTCGGGCACAAAGTTTTGTGTCAGGGCAATCCCGTCCTCCAGGTTCACCACCAGGTGCCACCAGCCGCTCGGGACGTGGAGGATCTCGCCCGCTCGGCAGATGCCTTCTCTGCATTCGGGCAGCTTGCGGGCCTCGGCATGGAACTCCAAGAGCCACTCGGCAATGCTGAGCGGGCTGGTAACCTCGCTGCTATCCCTGGACACATACACCCCGGGCACCGACGCCGACGGAGGAAACATAATCCAGTACTTGGCGCCTTGGATCACGGCATTCCACGCGCTCGTCGCATTGGGGTCCTTGTGGAAGGTTGACCCGCTGCGCTCCGGGCCGATGATGAGCCACCGGTGGGCTGGCCGCTCGGCCCCGAGAAGCTCGAACAGGTCCGGCCCGAAACAGTCGGGCTTCCAATACGCTGCCCCCGCACCCTTGCCGACCTGCAGAGACATCTTCTCGGCGAATTTCCGGTCAAACAAGTAGAGCGGGCTCTCGTCCTGGTTGTTCCGCATGTATTGGCAGTAGGTTGCAAATGACCAATCCACCGCCTCCGCCCGAAAGACGACATCTGCGTATTGGGCAAGAAGGGTCTCCAGGCTCCAGGACTTGGTGACTGGCCAAGCGTGGATGCATTTGGTGAGCATGAACGGCTTCTTGCTCCATTTCTCGGCGAAATCCCCATATGAGAGATCCTCAAGACGATCAATCTCGTTGGCCGCCGGAATGTTCCTTGTGTAGTGGCTGAGCGAGATATGGCTGCAGACAAAGGGCCGGTGCAGGACGTCGGAAAAGACATTGCTGCAGTCCACCGTAATCTTCTGCTCTGGGGACAGATCGAGAACTGTAGCTCTCCATGATCCCCTCCACTCAAAGGAGGACTTCTTGCTGAGTTGGGACCTGCGGCTTTCGTCAACACATGTTCTCTTCAAGTCGAGGACACACTGCACTGCGCCACTTGGCTAGTGCTATTGGCGAGTAACAGCGAGGATGGCGGAGAATAGACGGAGGCGAGAGCTCGTGAGGGTTGAGAGGGGCCTCAAAGCTCTCGAGGCATCCAGACAATGCTTCACTTCACAGAAATGCACATACCATGACATCCCCAGCCGTCGCTGCTTTTTTGTTGCTGCATAATCTACTCTCCATGTCACGTCGGGGATTCAGAAGGGAGTAACTCACTCTAGAAACATAGCCTTCCAGAGGTCGTCAGAGGTGCAGCAGGCAAAGAGGAACCGGCAGGTAGAGCCAAGCAGCCTCAACGCCGGCATGTCCATGTACTCCAGAAGCTGCATGAGCATCTCGTCCGGCAAAGCCTGCAGCACCCCTAGACTCTTCCGCGCATCCTCGGCGGCGAAGTACTTGTTGCCCAGGGGTTTGATGCCGAGTGGGTGTGGGGGGACGGATGAGTCGAGGCCAAAATCATCCTGGGCGCCCTGGTCAGTCACGGCGTGACTCGAAGGGTGACTCCCAGCGCCATCCTCCTCAAAAGCACGGTCCCGGATTGGCCGTTGGTGTGAAGGGAGGATCATGATGATTGCGGCAAGGCTTCGCAATGGCTGACGGGCCGCGGCTGACGAATGACGAGGGGCGTTGGTGGGCGGCCGCAAAGGAAACCCTCGGGTCAGGGACAGCGAGTCCTTGTTTCACGTGTGCGGAAGACGTGGTGGTGACTTGAAATGCATGCAGGCATCTCTCCCATCCGGATAGAACGGTAGACCAAAAGAACCTAACTTGCGGTTCGGCCTGAGAGAGGGAGATGTCGGGCGTCAGTCGCAGCCCGCCCACACCGAAAGCGAAGCCTGCCCACAGGATTGCATTTGCCACTGAAAACCAGCAAGAAAGATGCCCCACCACTCGACGTCGGTCGGGCAGGCGGGGTTGCTGCCTGAGGCGACCATAAATTCTCAGCGACTCCGCCCAAAGGAATTTTTATCTCCTCCGCCCAGGCCCTTTCTTTCTCCCTGATCACCACCAAATCCAAAGACAAACCACCCTCACATACCACGTCCTTTGATAGATTCACCTGTTCTCAGTTAGAATACTGGGAACTTTGAATCTATATTCTTTCTGGTAACTCTTTTTCGCCGGAACCTTCTGCAGCACTCGCGCCGAGTCGACTGCGGATTTTTTCTCGCTTCTACCCCACCACTCTTCTGTATTTCTAGATCTAAGCCGGGCTTGGATCTGGAAATCTTTGCGGAACTACATCGCAATCATGGCTACCGACAAGGGACTCGAGGATGTCCCCGAGGGTACGTTTGAGTTTTTTTTCACACGCTTTTTGCAACGGGCATCGCATGCGCCCGCCGCCCGGTGCTGCGCCAGGAGGGCGAGCGGGTTGGCACCGGGTGCTGCTGATCACCCCGCCCGGCTGCGCACAGTTTTGTCGACCAAAAAGAAGGAACACCACCGCTAACAATCATGTGCGCTACAGGTCAGATCGAGTCTAACTACGATGAGACTGTCGACTCCTTCGACGAGATGAACCTCAAGGCTGAGCTGCTTCGCGGTAAGAGCTCCCGGCCGACAACAATCTGTGTGGCAATCTGGGCACCCCGCTAACGTATCAAAGGCATCTACGCCTATGGTTTCGAGCGCCCCTCGGCTATCCAGCAGCGCGCTATCATGCCCGTCATCAAGGGTAAGCCGATATCATATTACCGCTGCATAGTCGGACAATCGGCAGCTGACGCAACGTTCAGGTCACGATGTTATTGCTCAGGCCCAGTCCGGTACTGGCAAGACCGCCACCTTCTCCATCTCGGTGCTCCAGAAGATCGACCCCACCGTCAAGCAGTGCCAGGCGCTCATCCTCGCCCCCACCCGTGAGCTTGCCCAGCAGATCCAGAAGGTCGTTATCGCCATCGGCGACTTCATGAACATTGAGTGCCACGCCTGCATTGGTGGCACCAGCGTCCGCGACGACATGAAGGCTCTCCAGGATGGCCCCCAGGTCGTTGTCGGCACCCCCGGCCGTGTCCACGACATGATCCAGCGTCGCTTCCTCAAGACCGACGGCATGAAGATGTTCGTCCTCGATGAGGCCGACGAGATGCTCTCGGTAAGTTTGCTTCCTCGCTATGGTCGTTGCAACCCGGCACTAACAACCATGAACAGCGCGGTTTCACCGAGCAGATCTACGACATCTTCCAGCTGCTGCCGCAGTCCACCCAGGTTGTCCTGCTTTCTGCCACCATGCCCCAGGACGTCCTTGAGGTCACCACCAAGTTCATGCGTGACCCCGTCCGCATCCTGGTCAAGAAGGACGAGCTCACCCTCGAGGGTATCAAGCAGTTCTACATTGCCGTCGAGAAGGAGGACTGGAAGCTTGACACCCTGTCGGATCTCTACGAGACCGTCACCATCACCCAGGCTGTCATCTTCTGCAACACCCGCCGCAAGGTCGACTGGCTCACCGACAAGCTCACCGCCCGTGACTTCACCGTCTCGGCCATGCACGGTGACATGGATCAGGCTCAGCGTGACCTGATTATGAAGGAGTTCCGTTCCGGCTCCTCGCGTGTCCTGATCGCCACCGATCTCCTGGCCCGTGGCATCGATGTCCAGCAGGTTTCTCTGGTCATCAACTACGACCTTCCCGCCAACCGCGAGAACTACATCCACCGCATCGGTCGTGGCGGTCGTTTCGGTCGCAAGGGTGTCGCGATTAACTTCGTGACGGCCGACGATGTGCGCATGATGCGCGAGATTGAGCAGTTCTACAGCACCCAGATCGAGGAGATGCCCATGAATGTGGCCGACCTGATCTAAGAACATTCCTTCCCATCTTCGACATACACCTCTTTCTCTCGGCACACCTCACACATTCCCCAACATCGGCATCGGCATTTGGCGCTATTCTGAGGAGGGACCTTGTGGTGCGGTTTTCTGGTAGAAAGAGACGGGGGTGCTTGGTGCAGGGTTTTCTTTTTTTGCTGCCCTTTTTTGTGGGGGCCGGGCATCTGGTTGACGCTCACCAAAAAGCTCTGGTAGGGGTTTGGGCGCCTGCACCTTAATTAGTGAACGGTGTGGGCGTTTCGGGTGCCTATCAGCAGGACGGCTGGTTTTCTCTTTTTTTCATGGTTTTTGCGGGCTTTCTCAATGCCATATGTACGCAGAGTCAGGGAGTTACCAAAATGCGACGTAGACTGAAACCCAGCAGAGCCGTGACATGGTGACTACGTGGTTTGCTGGGTGCATGACTGGAGACTGCTTGCAGCTGCTGGTGATGCTCATGATAACGTTATTGGTGTTGAGAGCGGGGAGTCCCGGGAGGCCGCATCCCCGATAAGATACTGGAGCGGCGAGCTGCGTTAAGTGCATAACGTTTAAAGTTCTGTGTGGGGCATCCATAAGCTCGCCAACATCACAAGGCTCTTCCTCTCCTGCTGCTTGTCAATCTTCCCGGGACACTCCCATATAACCAATTCGTTCAGCAACCACGACTCCAAAAAATCACAGACACAATGGATCGTGCTCTCGATCGCAGTCTTGACGATATCCTCGAGGATCGCAAGCAGGTACGCTGGAAACCCCGTGCTGTGACTTTCCGTGCTGCCGGCCCAAGCAACGAGTCAGACATGGAGAGGCAGGATGCCACGGTCCGCTGACACGGGCGGCTGCAGAACAACAGCAGCAACAGCAACCGAGGTTCTCGAGGCGGTCGCCGTCGCGTCGACAGATCCGATTACCCCAGAGATGGCGTCAGAAAGGTGTGTGCGCACTTGTCCCTGGCAATCCCGTCCCACGCCTCGCCGCCGGCCGGGGTGCATCGATGCTGAGATTCGCCGTCGGGCAACCACTCGACAGGTTGATTGAACCCTCTCTATCTTCCTCCCGTCTCCTTCCCTCCCAGCGATCACACAGCCGCTCCTCAAACCTTGGTTCGAAACAACGCAGCCATGCACACGGGATTCTTATCGCTGTGTGTCTGTCTCGCGGCGGCTCGATGCGGCCCCCTGGATTGAATCGGATCGGATCGAGACTCGGGGGAAGGTATCAGCTCCAACTTGAATTTGCCGGCTAACAAGCTCCCGATCCTTGTTTACGGGACAGCCCTTCAGAGACGATGCACCGCGCAACCTCGACTCGTGCGTATAATCCGGATCGTGTGGTGAGGACGACAAGAGATTGACTTGGGCATGCAGCGAGTGGGTTCACGACAAATTTGAGGATTATGGTACGGCCCTGAACCTGCTGTTCTGTACTGGGCGTCATTGACCGTGTCACCAACAGGAAACCGCCGCTCCGGTCCTCGTCGCCGACACTCGCCCGAGCCGTTTAGGTACGGCGAGAGCCCTTCCACGCTCCCTGAACCGCCATCCATCTAACACTTCGCAGCGACTCCAGGGCCAGCAGCAAAATCAGAGTCGACAACATCCACTACGAGCTAACCCAAGAAGACCTCGAGGTACGTTTCCCCCCCTGCTTCTCGAGCCCTCCACATGCACTCAACTCACCACCCAACAGGGCCTCTTCAACCGCATCGGCCCCATCGTCAAGCTCGAAATGAAGTACGACCGCGCCGGCCGCTCCGAGGGCACCGCCTTCGTGACATACGAGTCCCCCCGCGACTCTGCGCAGGCCATCAAGGAATTCGACGGCGCCAACGCCGCGGGCCAGCCCATCCGCCTGACCCTGCTGCCCACGGGACCGTCGGGCGGCGGCGCCCGCCGCAACCCCTTCGACACTGCTGTCATGCCCGGCCGGCCGCTCGCCGAGCGCATCACCGTCCCCGGACAGAGGTCCAGGTCGCTGTCGCCGAGGAGGGAGTCGGATGAGGAGGCTGCCAGGCGGGGGGTTGATCGGTATAGGCCGCGTGGTGGTGGTGGCTCTGGGAGGCTGAGCCGGTCGCGGAGTCCAATTTCGGGTGGGGGTAGACGGCGGGATGGTGGTGGAGGCGGTGGGAGGAGGCCGGGTGCGAGACGGGAAGGAGGTGGTGGTGGTGGCGGCAGGCGAGGCGACAGAGGCGGCGAGAGGGGCGGTGAGCGGGGTGGTGAGCGGGGTGGTGAGCGAGGTGGACGGGAGGGACGGCAGAAGAAGACGCAGGAGGAGTTGGATGCGGAGATGGAGGACTACTTTACGGGTGGTGGAGGCGCGCAGCAGGGTGAGAGTGCTGCCCAGGGCGCCGCGCCTCAGCAGGATGCTGGTGAGGATGTGGACATGATCGAGTAGATGGGACAGGATGTTTTGAGTTTGTCGTATATTGTCTTGGAAGTCTAGATAAACGAGTTTATGAATCTATCATGTGGGAATTCACTGTTGCTTTTGAACATACAGCCGGCTTCTGCTTGTTCGGGGAACCCGGAGACTGCATCTTGCTGTGTTCTGTGTCTTTCCCCCTTTGTTGGTATATTGTCCAACGCGAGAGGATGACCATCAAACTTACCGTACAAAGGTGATGGCGGTAGTTATCCAGACATGCCGTTAAGTCTCTTTCCCAGATGTATTCTATATGATCGAACTCTCTATTCTTCCTTGTCTGGCACTCACACGACAGCCAGCCTTGGTTTGTTACTTGTTCTGGTTCCTTCCCTCGGATATTCTTCTAACGGTGTGTTGATCACGAATCACCCACGGGCATGCGAATCAGTCAAGTGCTGGCTGGGTGATGCTGTTCCCTACAGGTGAGCATCATGTGGCGGTGGGACGGATCCTCAAGACATGCTTCTGAAATGTTGACTTTAGTATAGAAGAAAAGCCCTGCCATTGTTGGTCACCCAAGAGTTGGGTGTCATGGTTTGTGTCTAGCCTTTTGTGTCCATGGCGAGAGATAGCCCTCCGAGTCACAAGTAGCGAATGTGAAAGAGGGGATGAGTATAGTAAGGGCGTATGTATAGGCACTCTATATATAGGTGTACAACTGTATTACGAGAACACGCTTCTGAATCCCCAAACTGATTTGCAGGTGTATGATACCGTTTATGGGCCCCGGCGACTGGAGGCGGAGCCGGATGATTGCCAGGGCGTGGGGCCCCATGCGACATATGAGTGGGAGGCATCTATCTTAGTGGCTATCGAATGACGAGGGTCCGGACTTTCAAGGTACACGCCCGCCTCGGAAACAGCGCCGAACAGGCCTGGGTATGCCGAGGCGCCACGGGGCATTGCCGCAGCAGATTCGAACATCGCTCCCGGCGTCCCGATGACAGTAGTCGGTGTGCCCAACAAGGGGCCCCGTGAGGTCACATTCGCAGGCGGCGAAGAGAGAAATGCCTTCGGCGGGTGGGGTCCCTCGATGAAGAATTGGACGAATTTTTCAGGGTCCGCCTCCTCCCCTTGGAAAGATGTCATGAACCGCTGTAGGTCTCGGTCCTCGTCAGTGTCAAAGGTCGTTTGGGGATCCAGGGACAAAAGGCCTTGCTTCAGACCCCAGCCGCCACCGCCGCTCACTTTGTCCCCAAATGTTAGTCTGCAATCGAAACCAGGGGCCTCGGGGTCGGATGCACTCACAGACTTTGCTGAGCTGGCAGCCGGCTTCCAGAAGCAGGTTCCAGGAACCGTACTGCTGCTTTTCAGCCTTCGAGTACTTGCCATAGGCGAACAAAGCCTTTTTGGGAGTTGTCAGAGCCCAGACACCGATCGACGCAGGCGGAGGGCCGTCAGGGGAGCTGCCGTGCAGGCGCTCTCGGCGTGCCTTGAGAAGTGCGGGGAGGATGGTCTCCAACTCTTGAGATGGAGGGGCCGGTTGGCCGTCGATCTCGATCTTGGACAAGATGTTCCCTAGACTGGCGAGTACCTTACGCGGCCGGGTCACGGGAATGAGGTTGGCAAGCAACCTGGCGGGCTTCTCGTTCCTCCTGTGCCGGATGTGTAGGGTAGCCTTTGTCTTTTCGGCTTTCTCGACTAGCTTTAGCCCGTGTGTCTGGCCGGCTAGCCATCGGCTAGCAAAAAGCACATGGGGCTTGTCGGTGGTAAAGAGTGTGTTTGCAACAGGGACTGTCACCTTCAAGCGCGGCGTTTGGCGCAAGTGGAAATCCAAAGAAGCTTGCTGTGCTTGCTGTGCTTGCTGGGGTGTTGTTGGGGGGCCCGCGGAGAGCCATAGTCTCGGCATCAGATGTTTGGCGTCGTCGAGTAAGACAGAGATGCCCTCTGACGAGCCAAAGGAGTCAGTGCGCGGGTCGAAGCATGGGACCTCGTCGACGACAGCAGCCAGCACGGACAGCTCTCTCTCCCCGGGGAACGAGGAAAATTTGGCAGCGTCAAGCACGCGGGAGATAAAGACATCATCGGCCAGCCAAGGAGCAAGAGAGCGAGACACCAAAATCACGGCGGCATCCTGACTCCCACGTGCGGCAGATAGGACAGGCGGAAACGGATCCGGTGCCAGGCACTCTCTGAGCCTATCGATGGCCGCTGCTTTCTGGAGACGGCTTAGCGTGATGTGCTTGACTGTTAGACACATGGGCAAGCTTCGCTGCTTACTGCGATTCCGGTCTTTTTCTCGGTCGGGTTGAGGTCCAACGACCCCAGACGGACCGTGACGGCGGAATGAAAAATGCCAGGTGAATTCCCGAGGCCAGTACGCCGTCGGGTGATTGGACCAAGGGCTTTTCGAAGATTAGACATTGGCACGGCGTGCGCTATGCAACGCACGGCGTGGGACTTGTTGGATGGTAGATGGGATGTTGACAAGCGTCTGCTGCCGAACGAGTCTCAACAACACACCCCCACAGTGTTGCACCCAAAAACAGTGGAGGTCGTTGGGGGTGGGAGAGGCACAGGGCCATGGGATGGTCCGTGCCCGCGTTTCCCCTGGACACTGGCTCGAGACTGGCAATGGGACAGAATATGCCTTCAACCGTTGCTCTACCCTCGGGTTTTGCATTCGGGGCCCGTCAGATTACTACCCAAGTAAAACCCGATAACCAAAATTGCTTTGCTGCTCGCTTGTTCCAGACCATCATCATCAAGGAGACGGCCGCACCACCCAAGTCACATCCAGAACCGCCCGCCGCTGGCTAAAAAGCACCCAACTCTACATGTGTGTATCCATCCCGCCATCCAACCAAAACTGCTCAGAGAGACCAACCCAAGATAAAAAAGAAAAATCCAGAAAATATGTGCTCGGCATCCTCCATTACCAACCCCACCTTGCCACCACCGTCTCACATCACCACGCACTTCCCCTTCCTGTCCTTCCCCTCCTTCGCCTCCCCCTCTCCCTCCCTGCCCTCCCTCGCCGCCCTCCCAGCCGCCCTGCTGGTAGCCCCCGCAAACGCCGACCGGACGCTGTATGCAGTCACCGTGACGTCGGTCCACGCCGCGCTGCTCGCCGCGTCAAAGTCCTTCTTCTTCTTGGCCTTCTTGCTCTTGCCCTTGGTCGACGACGACCGGCCCGACCACCCCCGCCGCTTCGCGTCCGCCACGTTCTTGGCCGCCGACCGCTCCGCCCGGCTCGCCTTCCTGCTCAGGCTGGGGACGCGCCGCGAGAAGCTGGTTGATGCGGACCCCGGCACCGAGGGGGGCGGTACCGTCAGGAGGCCGTTGCCGCCGCCATGTCGGGGTTGGAATTGTAGTTGTGGTTGTGGTTGATGTTGTTGGGGCATCGCAGGGCTGCTGTAAATGGGCTCGAGCCGTTCCTGGGCCGGGCGGAGAATCGCCGCTTGGGTCTGCGGGCGCGGGTGGCGGGGGACGGGCGAGAAGATGGGTGTTTCCGCCCGGCGGTCTGAGGGGTGCCGCTCGGGAGGGTCAAACGCGCCCGAGACACCTTTGGGCGTGCTGATGATGAGTGGCATGTCCTCGACTGGCAGGGGCGGCAGGGCGGCGTTCATGTCGTACGGTCGCCGGGGCTGGGGCTCGTGGAGGGTGGTGCTGCCGTGGGGTTGCCCGAGGGGGGATTGATGTCGCGATCGTGGTATTGAGTAGTTTTGTTGTTGCGTCACCGGGCGCTGATATGATGCTTGCCGCCAGTTGAGGTCGCTGCCCATGAGGTTGTCGGTTGGGATCCCTGGAAGCTGGAAGTCCCCAGATAAGGGTCGTGATGCAAAGGTCTGTCTGCTATGGCTGGACATTTGCTCGCCTCCCAAAGGAGCGGGGAAAGATTGAGAGAAAGATGCAGCTCCGTTGATGGGAGGCGCCGAGTAGGGATACCCGGCTGAGGCATTGTTCGTGTTGATCGGCATCGGCTGTATGGGCCAGGTTCTCGAGACGGAAAGGCGCCTAATCGTCGGAACGTCTTCGGGCACAGGAGATGAGAGGTTGTTAGTTGCCTGCGCTGGAACCTGAGCGTTGACCGCTGCCAAATAGCCACCTTCTGGGTTAACAGAAGCTATTTGGGGTCCGCTGGCGGTGGCGAACTCCCCGCCAGGCGCTGCCGGAAGTGACACAGGTGCTACCATGTTTGTTTGAATGGGTGCCTCAGACCCGCTTCCTTGCCGGCTGCTATTCGGTTCACGGGAGGCCTGTTGTCTCACCGGCGCCATAGCCGGCGAATCTGGTGGTGAAACATCATAGATGTTATCCCCTTCAAGGTACCGTGAGCTCCTCGACGTCGGCCGCGCGCCATCGCCGTTGGAAGATGGCGCCCCCGAGCTTCCACCGCGCCCATGGGAGCGAGCATGCGGAAGGGGGGGCATTTGGGGCGCCAAAGAAGCAGCCACCCCCGCCGGGAGAGCGGGAACTGGCGGCATGTCCGAGAGCGACGGAAGTGGCGGAACGGGAGGAACGGGGGAAGAGAATCGATTCGCGGTCGCAGTTGCTTGAGGACGACGATGTTGTTGGTGCATCGAGGCCGATGAGTTCCGCATTGCTTGCCGATCTCGAGTTTGCTCCGCGTCTTTCCCGGGAGGTTGGGGTGGGCCAGAGCCGGTACTGGGAAGGATGGTGGTGTGGCGCAGGAATGAAGGGAGGTCGCCAGGGTCTTCTTTCTGATATGGCGGCGGCGGCGGTACCCAGTTGTCGGCGTCGCTCTCGTGTGGATGCTCAGCGCGACCATCGGCTCTGCGATAGACAATGTGCCCGCCGGCAGCGGCCGATGGATGGAGTTGGCGATTGTTCGCCGCGGCGGTAGCGGCGCGACGGAGCGTTGTCCCCGACCGAGGGCTTGCATGGGCATAGGGCGCGTCCAGGGCCTCCTGCTCTTCGATGGACTGTGTCTCCATCTCTTCACCTGCTGCTGCTGGTTGGATGCTCCTCGTGGGAAGAGCTCCGATACGGCGAGGCAGAAGAGGGTCTCCTTCGTCGTCTTCGAGGACCGCCGTGGTCTGGGTCGGCAGCGAAGGCATCGGTGGGGCGCGGCCCGCACTCGTCGCGTTGCGCATGACGCCAGCGCTGCGGCTGCCCCTGTTCTGAGCAACTGTCCGTCGACGGACGATGGCAACCTCTGCCGCCAAGTCGCGATGCTCCTCCTCGAGCACCTCCGGTTCTCGGGTCCCCACCTCGATGGCGTACTCCTGGACGGTGCCGTCCGTGACGCTGTAGTTAAAATCCACGATGGTGATTCGGCCGCCATCGACAAAATCAATACCCTCGTCGTCGGTCACGCACATGTTGGGCACGACCCCTCGGGCAGCGACAATTAACCGCTCCTTCATGCACGAGTCGGCAAAGTCCGCTACGAACTTCACCGTGGTGACGCCCTCCAGCTCGTCAATCTTGGAGCCGGCAACAAACGTGTTTCGAAGCTTGTCGCAGAGGATCTGCCATTGAGGCACCCTCCCGGAGTCGCTGTTTTCTTGGATCCTGACGCTCGAGCGGATAGAGGGGCCACTGTTTCGGCGAGCAAGTCCAGTTGCGTGCGACCCGGTTTCGGCACCGGTATGTGCGGTCTCGGGCACTGCATCCAGGTCCTCGGGTACCCCGTAGAGCCAAATCTCCTTGCCCTGGAAGCCGGCTGAGACAAGCTCACCATGGTAGGAGGCCGCGGGCAATGTGCAGGGGAGGAGCTTGGCTTGGGAGTTCGGGGTAGGCACCGGGCCGGTAAAGTAGGTTGTGCCGTTTCGCAGATCGTCGATGCGCACCGCGCGGAAGGCCTCGAATCCTCTGTCGTACGCGAACGCCCAAGCCGCCTCCTCGTGTTTCCCATTTTGCACCAACACGGCGTGGCTGCAGTCGCGGCTGGTGTTCGGAAAGAGAATCGACGTCGTCCACAGCGCACTGATGTTGTCGTCGGCCATGTGGCTGCCGGGGTCGTAGTACGGGGCAGTGAGGATGACGGTGTTGGGTTGCGACGATTGCACCGTGGTCCCGAGGATTTGCGTCCCGTCAAACGAGAAGGTCAGAGCATCAACGCCGTCGCACTTGACCGCTCTCCTCTCGGTAGCTCCGGACCCTGGGTTCAGGGACGAGACCTCGATGCCGCCTTCGTATGCCGCGGCTAGGACGGAACCACAGGGAGAAAGGGCGATGGCGCGCGGGCTGTGGTCCAGGATCATGGATTGTGTCCGTTTCGGGGGGGTCTGGGTGAGATCGTAGATGTCCACCTCCATCTCGGTCAGCAAGACAGCGAGCGTGGTGCCCTCGTCGTTGATGCATGTTGCCGCAGGGCGTCGCAGTATCTTCAGTTCCCTCGTCACAGCAATCTCGGGAGCACGGACGTCGATGACATGTATCCTGGACGAGTTGTAGGCCAGCAGGTGGTGGCCCTTTGGCGAGGGGCTGAACTGGATCCCCTCGCCGCCTGGACACGACGAGGAACTGATCGAGTTCGAGATGATCTTGATGACGGTCTTGTTGGGACGCAGATACGCCTCGAACAGGTTGCGCTTGGTTTCCTTGGCGAACAGTCGTCGCAGCCGGGGCAAGTCATCGTCGCTCACAGGGTTCTGGGGGCCCTTGTGGCTCAAGGCATACGAGGGACAGCTCGCGAGGTGGTGGGCGTAGAGGTGGGCCTGCTGCGCGACACTTCTCCATTTGGTGTTGAGCAACGCCAGCGACGCGAAGCCATTGGCGTCGGTCCCCTGGAGGATTCTGTCATGGGTGAGTCTCAGAGCAAGCAAGTCAAGAGGCTATCGGCCCCAGACAACGACGGTAGACAGCGAAATAGAGAATTAAATTAAATCTGGCGCATACTGTTGGATGATTTCGTCGGGGAGGCGCCCGAACGCTGGAGGCTCGGTGTTCAGACCCTGGGCGGCAGCAGGCTTGGTGATGGAGGGCTTCTTCTCGATTGACGGCCGTCTGGCCTCGCCGACGTGGGGTCCGGCGTCGACGGTCGCCATCTTGGGCGACAACGACACGGCCCGGGCTGGTGGATGCGATCACGGTCACGGCAGCCGGTTGTCGAGCCAGAATATCATGGGCCGCCGTTGTGGCTCGCCATCGGGAGGAAGTCTGGTGGTGTGTTACGGAGATGGTCGCACAGGGGTTGACCACAAGAAAGACAGGGAGGGTCAGGTCTTCGCGGTCGAGGGGATGCGTGCGCCGGCGTCGAGGTTTGGCGCTGGCGTTGGGTCTGGCAGCAGTTGGCGCTGGGCAGAGAGGAGGGTGCAGCAGCACACAGCAGCAAGAGTGCGACGCAACACGACACGACAGCAGCAGCAGGGCGGCAGATGGTTGACGACGGGCACGCAGCGCCACGACGATTGGGTGGGAGGGTGGCTCCCCAGGTTGCTCACGAAAAAAGGTGAGGCATCTGCAATGCCTCCTGCTTGCGCCCAGTCCAGATCGAGCTTGATCAGGGCCAATTTTTGGGGGGCGCAGGGTGTTTGGCGGCACCTCAGCAGCGGGCTGACGGCGGGCTCCTCCTGCAAGGTCAGTGCTTCAATGCTGCAATGCATGAGGTGCGCCAAGGCTTGGTAAGCCCCCAAGGCGCCAACATTCCTTCGCCTCTCCCAAATGGCCACTGCGGAACCTCCCTAGCGCGTCCGAAATGTGCTGTGGGAGTTCCTCGAGTTCTCGCAGGGATCGGGAATCAGATCGCCGTGCATGCGCGGCAACACCACGCTGGGCCATCCTTGGCGGGTCTGAACTCGGCGTCTTGTCCGTTCCCGAGTGAGCTACCTCGGGACAGTCGATGTCTAAAAGCTGACTGATCCCTCAAGTCTGAACACCGGAATGTGTTCGTATCGCGAATCGGCCGGTCGAGGCTGAGGCAAACAAGCTGGAAACCTTGAAGCCCTCCCCTCTCTGCTCGGTCCAGATGTTCAAAGCCACCAGACCACCACAGACGGCCCAGGCTGGTAAGCAGATCGACGGGGGTGCCATCTTGGAATACCCAAGAAAGGACGACGGGTTGCGTGCCTTTGTCCCGTCGTTTGTTGGGTCGCATCGACTACAACAAGCAGATGGCGTTGCCATTTCTGTCGCCCTCAAAGAAGGGCCACTGCCGGCGATGCATCCAACTGCAGAGAAGTCTCTGTGGAACAGTTGCTCGCTGGCTGAGGCTTGCTTGCTTGACCATGGAAACAAAAATAGCACTGACCCGCCGGGCTGCCGCTGAACTCGCCCTCATTGGGCTGATCCGCTGATGTCAGTTGGGTGGGATGAACAGGGGTGAAGAAATGACAGAGTTGACTGAACCTCTGTAACAGAAGTCCTTGTGGCTTGCCTGTCATGATGGATTGTTCTTTTTCTTTTCCTTGATGGATTTGTTCTTCTATTTCTTTCTCTTTGATGCACTCGCTCACTCACCCGGGTTGCGATACTTGGTGTCCTCTCTTCCAAGCCACGAGGAGCTGCCCAAACGAGCTGAGTCCGAGGAGATGGAGCCGAATGCAACATGCTCAAACAGCGAGATGCGGACACGTTCCGCGCATGAGTTGTGGCCCACCCACTGCACCGCAGTCCAGCAGTGGCTGCCTGGCTGCCATCCATCCACTCAAACACGCAGCGGGACTTGCGTCAGCCACCCCCCAGCAGCCAGGCTCGAGCCAGGGTCGACGAGAATCAGACAGCGACCAAAACCATCGCCACAGCCTTCAGACTGGGGGGGCTCAGGGGGCTACTTGGTACGTTGGTCGGAGGAAATACCGATCGTCCGAGCTACCGATCAGGAAGGTCGACTGAAAAACTTTAATTATTTGCTGGCGTATTTGCGGCTTTGCATCGCCTTGCAGCTTGACATGCTTGGCTTTGCGGCTTGAAATGGCAGGGTTGGAGTGACACCGGGCTGAGGGTGCGCCCCCAGGCCCCCCCAAGCTGGTACAGTGCCGATGTGGGGGTTGTGCCGCTGTGTCTTCGTCTTACGTTAGCGTTGGCTCTGCTGAGATTCCCGTCTGGTGTGCAAGGGCGGTTTATTAATTGCCCCACGTGATGTCGCGGCGCGTCTCAAGTCTCAACCGCGTCTAGACTTCGCATCCTGCCTCACCTGCGTCGCGAACCATCTCGAGGGCACCGCATCTGCAGGAATCGGGTTGAACCGCCTCTGAGAAGCCAGAGAGTGTCCACCTGCAGCGCCAGCACCAGTCCACTCGAACAGGCCAGCGGCAGTCCCACAATGGTCCGGCAGTCGCCCCGGAAGACAGCGCAGGCGAAGTCGACGGCAAAGACCGCAAAGGCAGTCGTCCAGGTGTCATCGGCCAAGGCTGTCAGCGCAACTAAGAGTCAAACGACAGCCGCTGCGGTGGCGCTCACAACTGTAGTCGCCAAACGGACTACCTTGAAGCGCAAATCTCTCCCTGCCGAACCGGAACTCGACGGCGACAACCTCGAAAACGTCAGCCCCGCGGAAGGCAGCCCAGTCCAGGTATCGCAGGAACCCAAGAAACCGGCCGCCAAAAAGCGCAAAACCGCCTCCAAGAAGGACGAAGACGCCATGCCCCTCGCCGCCCGCACAGCCATCGCCTCGCTCAAGCGGGCAATGTACATCGGCGCCCACGTCTCGGGCGCCGGCGGTGTCCAGAACGCCATCCAGAACGCCTCCCACATCGGCGCCAATGCCTTCGCCCTCTTTCTCAAGTCTCAGCGCAAATGGGCCAGCCCACCCCTTGCCGACGATACCAAGACCCAGTTCCACGCCCTGCTCAACCAGCACAGCTACGAATCGCGCAAGCACATTTTGCCGCACGGCTCCTACCTCGTCAACCTCGCCCAGGCGGACCACGCCAAGGCCACCCAGGCCTACGACAACTTCATCGACGACCTGAAGCGATGCGAAGCCCTCGGCATCGCCCTCTACAACTTCCACCCGGGCTCGACAGGCGGCGCGCCCATGGCCGAGGCCTGCGCGCGCATCGCGGCCCAGCTCAACCGGGCGCACAAGGCCACCGCCTCGGTCGTGACCCTGCTCGAGAACATGTGCGGCAGCGGCAACGTAGTCGGCTCCCGCTTCGAGGAGCTGCGCGACATCATCGCCCTGGTGGATGACAAGTCGCGGGTCGGCGTCTGCATCGATACCTGCCACGCCTTTGCCGCCGGCTACGACCTGCGCACCCCCGAGGCGTTTACCAAGACCATGGCCGAATTCGACTCGGTAGTCGGGATCAAGTATCTGCGCGCGTTCCATCTGAACGACAGCAAGGCGCCGTTTGGCTCGCACCGGGATCTGCACGCCAACATCGGCACCGGCTGCTTGGGGCTGAGGGCGTTTCACAGCATCATGAACCACGAGCCTTTGCAAGGGCTGCCAATGGTTCTAGAGACGCCCATCGAGGAGAAGGGGCCGGACGGGAAGATGGTGGAGAACAAGCAGGTGTGGGCGGACGAGATTAAGCTGCTCGAGAGCCTGATCGGAATGGATGCTGAGAGTGCCGAGTTTACGGCGAAGGCCGAGGAGCTGCAGGCAAAGGGGGCCTCGGAGAGGCAAAAAATCCAAGATCAGGTGGACAAAAAGGCCGAGAAGGACTCCAAGAAGGGGACCAAGGGAAAGGGGAAGGGGAGGAAAAAGAAGAACGAGGACTCGTGCGATTCGTGCGGCGAGAGCGATTAAGCCCGGCGAATACGCCCTGTGCTTAGTGGAGGATGTTATGTTGTCCTTGGGTATTTGTCTCGCACAACGCGGGGGGGTTGTATGATACTGTGTGTACAAAATACTTGAAAGTCGCTAGTGGCAGACAGCTGCCCAACACACCTTGGAGAAGAGGTAACAAACTGAGATAGTAACGATACCCAAACTCAACCCCTTCACCCAATACCTCATGTTCATATGTATCTTCCCGCACCAAAGGATATCATCAAAACAAATGAAATCGGCAGACAAACAAAGAGACACTACTTTCTCCCCCTTGCCCAAACCTCCACCTTCCCCATCAGCCCCCTCAGCCCAACTCCCCTCTCACAATTTGCCTCCAACCACCGTTCCATCTTCTCTCTGACCCCCCTCATGCCCTTCAAAACAGGCATCCTCCCCCCCTCCTCCTCTTGCACACACTGCCCCGGGTTCAACAACAAATCAAAGCACTCAGCCCAAATGTCCGTCTGCCAATACCGCTTCAGGCTCTCCCGGATCTTATACCTCCTGCCCCCCGCCCCAGAAGTCCCCAGCCCCCCGGCATCGCACCGCACCGTCTCAATGTACTTGCC
>FTCU01002201.1_pt1 | contig 28736 bp, 15 predicted proteins | sample 1639521 | NCBI WGS metagenome assembly FTCU01 (sample SAMEA3914864, study PRJEB12502) | metagenome | biome: forest; material: soil | place: USA | collected 2012-03-12 | depth 0.3 m
GGGTGGAAAATGGGGGCCGAGTCGTGGGGGATGAGGAAGATTCCTGTTGCGCAGGCTGAGGTGGGGGGGATGTATGGGAGTTTTATGTTTGGGCGGAAGCTGTGATTCCCTCCCCTCCTCCTCTTGTTTGCCTCCTTTTTTCCTTTCTTTTCTTTTTCTTTTGCATTTTCCCGGCTCAAGGGGGCAGGCGTTCTCGTTTTCCTTCTTTTGTTCGCGTCATTGTTGATACCATGGCAAGCGAAAGCGGGCGGCGTCTGATTTTGTTTTGTTTTTTCTGGCTTGCTTTGCGTCTGGGCGTTTTGATATCTCTCTCAACCCAGTCTGGCGGACGGCGAGGAGTTTGACAAAGTTTGAGCGGCCGTCTTTTGCATTTGCCTGGCGTTTTGGGGAAGGGGGGCGGGAGAGGGGAGTTGAAAACTCGGGTTTGAGGTGCCTAATCTTTGGGGACAACAAAAAATGACGAAAAACAAGGGCGTTGTGGGGAGCAGGGAAGTGTGGTAAAGGAGACAGTCAAGGAGAAGGGAACGATGGGACGGGGGAAAGTTGGACACTTGTTGTTTGATTAGGTACTGTGTCTTGTCTGTGGTGTACTCTAGTCGAGAACGGACCCCGCTAGGGAATGTACCGCTATGTCTTCCAAGGCTGTGTGTGTTGTTGTGCTTTGAGCGGTGTGTGGAGGGGAGGCTGTATCTGAGAGAGAACACGTCAATCGGGGCAGTCAGTTAGTTACCTTTGTCAACTTTAGGCCATGGTTCCAAGGTTGCGTCTCGGCTCGGTTGGATTACAGTCAAGTCGAGCGAGTGCTTTGTTTGAGTTGAGGGTCTGAGACAAATAACGGCGGGCCGATGGGACTTATATATCGCGCATCTCACTCTCAGACACACACGCACACATTGCACACACAATGCACACACATACATGCATCTGGAAATAGATAAGGTGCTGCTGCATTTCTGTATGCACATGGCACGGATTACGGCATCACCCCCACGTCGAGATGCAGGGCCAGCGTCTGGTGATCTCACTGCAAATGCCAGATACCCTGCGCAGCGCGGGATGACGGAGATCTTGGATAGACCCAAGCTTGCGGTAAATAATTCCAGAGCTGAAGGTTCCAAGAGACATGCTATGGCGGCAATTGAAGGGCTTCGGAGACGACCTCTTGACTGCCTGGGTGACTGCCTGAGCGACACAGTGCCAGGACCAGCAGAGCAGCCAGGAGTGCTATCAGCGCGGTTGGAAGACGGCCTTTCTGTTTGGATGCTGCAAGTTTGAGTTTCGCTCTTTCGCGTCTTGATTTGCTCCCTTGGAAAACCTCCCGTCAGTCGGGTCTAGAGGAAAATGTAAAAGTACTCACTGTTTGTCAGTATCAGGAAGTCGTCGAGCCTGTCAGAGGGAGGCTGCAGTGCACTGTATCCGCACAGCCCCCAGACTGCCGAAGCTTTGCCGACGCGCGGCCCAGACGAGGCAGTGAGCTCAGACCTCCGAATCCAGCTCTGGCCTGTTGGTTGGCGCAAACAACGGTCCGCCGTAAACCGCCAACCAAGAACAACCCCCCCTCCCCGGCATCACCACCATCATCACTACCATCGCCCTGGCCGTCGCACCCCCGGCCGAACCGTCGCGATGGCTCCGGCACGGGACACGCCGTTCCGCTCGGCGGAAATGAGCATGGCCCAGCTCTACATCTCGAATGAAATCGGCCGCGAAGTCGTCAATGCCCTCGGCGAGCTCGGCCTCGTGCAGTTCCGCGACCTCAACAGCGAGCTCAGCGCCTTCCAGAGGGCCTTCACCCAGGACATCCGCCGCCTCGACAATGTCGAGCGCCAGCTCCGTATGTCGCAGCATGGAATCCCCGCTCCTCGCTCCTACGCCCGCTAACCAACTTGTCCCCCAGGCTACTTCCACGCCCAGATGGAAAAGGCCGGCATCGCCCTCCGCAAGCTCGACCTGGACGTCGATACCCTCGCCCCGCCGACGACAACCGAGATTGACGAGCTGGCCGAGCGCAGTCAAAGCCTGGAACAGCGCGTGTCGTCGCTCAACGAAAGCTACGAGAAGCTGAAGAAGCGTGAGGTCGAGCTGACGGAATGGCGCTGGGTGCTCAGGGAAGCCGGCGGCTTTTTTGACCGCGCCCACGGCAATGTCGACGAGATCCGCGCCTCCACCGACGATGACGACGCCCCTCTCCTGCGCGACGTGGAGCACCACATCTCGGCCCCCGAGGTGGAGCGCTCCTTTTCCGGCATGAACATTGGCTTCGTGGCCGGCGTCATCGCCCGGGACCGTGTCGCCGCCTTTGAGCGCATCCTGTGGCGCACCTTGCGCGGCAACCTGTACATGAACCAGGCCGAGATCCCCGAGCCGCTCATCGACCCCACCAACAACGAGCCCATCCAGAAGAACGTCTTTGTCATCTTTGCCCACGGCAAGGAGATCCTCGCCAAGATCCGCAAGATCTCCGAGTCCATGGGCGCCGAGATCTACAACGTCGACGAGAACAGCGATCTGCGGAGGGACCAGGTGCACGACGTCAACGTTAAGCTGCACGACGTCCAGAGCGTCCTCCGCAACACCCAGCAGACCCTCGAGGCCGAGCTCACCCAGATCTCGCGCTCGCTGTCGGCCTGGATGATCCTCATCAGCAAGGAGAAGGCCGTCTACAACACCCTCAACCTCTTCTCCTACGACCGCGCCCGGAGGACGCTGATCGCCGAGGGTTGGTGCCCGACCCACGACCTCCCGCTCATCCGCTCGACCCTGCAGGACGTGACCAACCGGGCCGGCCTGTCGGTGCCGTCCATCATCAACGAGATCCGGACCAATAAGAAGCCGCCCACGTACCTCAAGACCAACAAGTTTACCGAGGCCTTCCAGACCATCGTCAATGCTTATGGCACCGCCACGTACCAGGAGGTCAACCCGGCCATCCCTGTCATCGTCACCTTTCCCTTCCTGTTCGCCGTCATGTTTGGCGATCTCGGCCACGCCCTCATCATGCTCAGCGCCTCGCTGGCCATGATCTACTGGGAGAAGCCCCTCAAGAAGGTCACCTTTGAGCTCTTCGCCATGGTCTACTACGGCCGCTACATCGCCCTGGTCATGGCCGTCTTTTCCATCTACACCGGTCTCATCTACAACGACATCTTCTCCAAGTCCATGACACTGTTCGACAGCCAATGGGAGTGGAAGCCAACAGCAGACTGGCGCCCCGGCCAGCCCGTCGAAGCCGAGTTACGGGATGCGAACTACCGCTACCCTTTCGGCCTGGACTGGCGGTGGCACGGCACCGAGAACGACCTGCTCTTCACCAACAGCTACAAGATGAAGATGAGCATCATCCTCGGCTGGGCACACATGACCTACTCGCTCTGCTTCGCGTACATCAACGCCCGTCACTTCAAGCGGCCCGTCGACATTTGGGGCAACTTTGTCCCCGGCATGATCTTCTTCCAGTCCATCTTCGGCTACCTCGTCATCTGTATCATCTACAAGTGGACCATCAAATGGGAAGGCGGCCACGGCCCGGGCCTGCTTAACATGCTCATCTACATGTTCCTTCAGCCGGGCTTCATCGACATGCAGCTGTACCCGGGGCAAAAGTACGTGCAGGTCGGCCTGCTGCTCCTCGCATTCGTCCAGGTGCCCATTCTCTTGTTCCTCAAGCCGTTCTACCTGCGCTGGGAGCACAATCGCGCCCGCGCAAAGGGCTATCGCGGGATCGGCGAGCGTTCGAGGGTTAGTGCATTGGACGAGGACGACGACGCGGGCCACGGCCACATTGGGAACGGCCGGCACAGCGCCGACAGCGCCGAGGGCGTCGCTATGATCGCGCAGGACCTGGACGACGGCGAGGGCGAGGAGCACGAGGAGTTTGACTTTAGCGAGGTCATGATCCATCAGGTTATTCACACGATCGGTATGTTCCCCCATCAAACACTATCTATGCAATATTAACTCTGTTGTCTCTAGAATTCTGCCTCAACTGCGTCTCGCACACGGCCTCGTACCTCCGTCTCTGGGCTCTCTCGCTCGCCCACCAGCAGCTCTCGGCCGTGCTCTGGTCCATGACCATGGGCCCCGCTCTCGCCAAGTCGGGCATCGGCGGCGCCATCTACCTGGTTGTGGTCTTTGCCGCGTTTTTCTGTCTGAGCTGCATTATTCTGATCATCATGGAGGGCGTTTCTGCTATGGTTAGTCCCCTCTATCGTTTCTGTTATTGGTTTGGTTCGGTTTTGCTAATGCTATCTGACAGCTTCACTCGTTGCGTCTGGCGTGGGTTGAGTCCTTTTCCAAGTTTGCCGAATTCAGCGGGTGGCCGTTTGCGCCGTTTTCGTTCAAGCAGCAGCTGGAAGAGTCGGATGAGTTGAAAGAGTATTTGGGGTAGGTGGGCTGGGGAAGCTGAGGGTGTGAGAAGAGTTAGGGGTGTATATGGGATGTTGTAGTATTAGCATGCATGCATAGATCAATGCGGATTTTGTTTGTTTTGTTTACTTGACGGTACGGGCTTGGTGTCGGGCCATGTCATGTGTCATTGGGGTGCCTCGCTCTTCAAGTCCTTGCTTACTATGCCTTGCCTGGCTCGGGTTCCTTCTTCTACTTCTTCAGGCACTGACACATCACCATCGCCGTTTTGGGGCTCGGTGAAGCCCCCTCCCCTTCTGGTCTAGTTACCGTTTCACTGATGATTGAGAATCAAACTCCGGAGACAAAGGGGTGTTGTCTTCCGGTCTCCGTTTCTCTTCCCACCTCTCCCTGAGGAGCTGATGTTGTGGCGTTATGGTCTAATTACCACCCTCGGTAAGTGACCGGGCGACCAGCGGAGCATTTCCGCGGCGGCGGAAGGCTCTGGTTTTGGCATTAGTAGGAGTTGTCGTCATGGATGAGCCGGGATTGTCGGGATGATTCGGGAGCGTCGGGATCGAGTCAGTGTTTTCTCTTGCGAGGGCGTTCAAAGTGAGGCGGACGAGAGAGATTAAGGGTGCCCCGTGGGAGGAGAGGGTGGAGGGATTTTGGTTGACGTTGTTCGGAGAAGCAGAAAAGGTGGAAGGGCTGCGTATCATCATCTGTTTTGGTGATGATGGTGGTGATCACGAAGGATGTCGCGTGGGGTGTGTATGATATGTGGTGCGTGGTGTAAATGCCGCATGCTCATCGGCGGCTGTGGCTTGTTCTCGAGTCCTTCTGGAAGGGCGGTGGTTCGTGGGGTTGACTGCCAGCCTTGTCCTTGGCGGACGTCCGGGGAGATGAGGAAATCAGCTCGAGATGGGGGTTTAGGCGTGATACATGGGCTTTTCCATCCCCTTCCCCGTTAACGACCGCCACATCGACGTGAAGTTCGATGGTGTGCCGGAGTACTTACGCCCGGGTACTATGGCCGAGTTGCTACATGGCTGGCTGATAGGTTGGCTTGTGTGGGGGAGGCTCCCGGTTGCTGCACACCTTTATGAAGTAAGGTACCCGGCCGGGATTACACATTTGATGTCACCAAATCGCTATCTCCGGTCGGCAACGTGGGCGGGAGGGAGGAAGGGTTCCTGACCTTGTGTCACCGCACCTCGTGCGCCCAAATTTTGAGCTTGACCCCTGGCCTCGGAGAACCTGCGACAGACACATGGACGGTTTGCGAGTACCGGTACATGAGGAGCAAATATTGGTGGTTGTGAAGGCGTCATGGTCTCGACCTGCCCTCGGCGCCCTGCGGAGAGTGAGTGATTATTGACCCCAAGGCTTCCTGTGTAACCATGGAGTCGTCCGGATACAACCACCCCGTTACGCTCTACCCCTCCAGATCTCGGCACTCACTGCCCCGTCTCGGCCGGTCCGATGTCGTGTAACCCGAGTCTCGACTGCCTGCCGGGCGCAACTGAGGCTCAGGGGTTGGCCTATCAAGCACGACCTCGCCTCGGCTGAAGAGTCTGGTTTGCCCAATTGCATCCAACTTCTCTTTCATTGCCCCATTTCCGACATCAAGCATGTCACTCTGCAAACGACCGCCGCGTATTGTTGGTTGGGGGCGGCGGAAAGCAGGTCGAACATGCGCCTGTTGGTCCCATCCGGGCGAAGCGGCAACAACACCACCACCAACCCACATCCAAAGGAATCCTCGCCCCGAACATCATTCTCACTCAGCCACCACCAACCCAAATCCACAAAAAGTGCACAAAGACACTTCACAAACCCCCCTCCAAAAGAAATGTCCGAAAATAGCGGCCCACGCGAGCACACACTCCACGCCGCACCCCAACATCAACCCCTCCCGGGCGGCACCACAGCCCCGTTTCAACGCGCCCCGATCCGACCCAAAGATTACAAGTAATAAGAAAACAAAGTTCCCAACCCACGCCTTTCTCACCGTACTTCTGTAAAAGTTCCACAGCAGGTTGCGATTGCAATTGCGATTGGGCTACCGGCCCTGCCCTGGTGTGCTTTGCCTGCCGGCTGCACCAACACGGCATCAAAAGGCTCGCTCCGCCATGTTTCGTCACGTTTCCCGCCAGCCGGTAAACACGTTTAACATTCTCCACAACAAACAAGCTCATAATAACCGAGCGGAGAGAAGCGAGCAAGCGAGCAAGCGAGCAAGCGAGCAGCAGAGCGTGGAGGAGAGTGGGGGGTTACATCGTATCGTATCTTGGAACAGTTGCGTGCTGTGGTTATGCGGTCCGGCGGTACAGCGTAAACCAACTCCTGCGTATAGCCTCTCGTCAGCACGGCTCGCTTGCTTCTTGCTAGCTCGTCCATTCGCTCGTTCTCGCCGCCGCCGTAAACAACAACATCCACCAAAACAACTTGGCGGATTCGTAGATGCGGATGTGGTGATGTGATCTGCCCCCCACTCAATATGGGTTTCGTATGCGGTGGATAGTATTAGCTGATGGATAGATGGATGAACGGGCAAAAAAGAACGCAGGAAACAACACACACACGCACAGGGGACAAAGCAGCAAGGCAACAGAAGTGATACCGTAATCCAGTCTCGCATAGACGGGTATATTCTCCCCCCAGTCTGTGTCTCTCTAGTATAGCAGCAGACCAAAAAAAGCCAAGCCTAAGCCAACAACACAACACAAGCGCAAAGCAAGCCCTTCCCACCATGCGTGTGAGCGCAAACCACAAAGCCATCCAAGCGGTCTAGCATAGCAATCCATAGCAATCCACCTCTCTATGCCCTCCTACTTCACTCCTCCCATCACCCTCCCTAACTCAAGGTCGGGAGGGTAGAACCACTATTGCCAGCCAGCCTCCCCCAAACCAACAACAAAAACAGCGAGGAAAAAACAAACAAAAAACGCCATGCTGTGTGCCGTGTGCTGTGTAATCACATAAAAACGAGAAAAAACTCCAGTCTATCTCGCGAAGCCCTTCCCTCTGGCCAAACCATAACAAAACTGTCAAGACAAAGACGACAAAGAAAAAGCCATCGGGGTTCAGGACCTCGGGAAAAAGAGATGCAAATTAAACTTCGTCAGATGAAGTGTGGTATGGTATGGGTATTCCGATGATGACGACGATTGATGGGATAAGAGAAAGAGAGAGACAGGTCGAATCGACGGTCAAGAGAGAGTAGTAGTAGTCGAGAGAGAGAGAAACCCGGCACGCGCGGCAACCCAGTTTTTCGCGCGTGCAAGAACGGGCTGTTGATTAAAAGGTAGGTGTTGAAAGGCGTGCCCGTCAGACAGATCGTCTGTAGTCGTCCAAGAAGCAGAGTAATAAGAGAGCCCCCAGAGTATGTCCGGTGTTCATACCATGGATTGGTTCTGGAGCGCGTTCAGCTCGCTCTCAATGTCGCCCTCATACGCCAGCGGCGCCCACACGCGCCAGTGCAGGACACCGAGGTGCACCAGCCGAGATGCCATGTCGTCAATGCCGGCCTCGTCGCGGAGGTCACGCGGCTGTTCGCCAAAGAGGCCGCTGGCGCGATGGGCCCGATCGAATGGCCGGCTCTGGGCGTGGGCTCGGCCGCCGGTAGCAGCTGAGAAAAGGGCGACGCCCGAGAGGGGCTTGAACTCGACGACACGCCGCGCCATCTCGGACAGGAGGCGCTGCTGGAACTGTCCCTCAAGCTCGTGGAAGATCCCGCCGTGGTAGTCGCTTAGCGCGGCGGCGAGCTGGTTCTCGAAGCCGGGGAGCGAAGTGGGCGCGTTGGCGAAGCGCAGGATCTGCAGAGCCATCGACCCCGCGAGGCCCTTCCACCGCTCAGCTGCGTTGACGGTGGCGGGCGCCGTCTGAAGGAGCGCGAGGAGCGAGTCGTACAGTTCCGACGCCCGGGAGCGCGAGTCTGCCGAGTCCGGAGCGGGCTGTGAAAAAAAGGCGCCCGACGACCGGGGAGACGAAAAGGCGGAGCTGCGGTCGCTAAACGCGAGGCTGGACGGGCGGGAGGCGCCCGCGGCCATGAAGTTGAAGTCGCCCGACAATCGGTGGCTCGCCGCCTCGTCGGTGACATAGGAGGGAAGCTTGGGGCAGAATTGTGTGATCTTTGACAGGCGCTCCAAGTCGTCGAATTTGCGCATGCAGATTTCCAGGCAGATGCTGTCGTGCATGTCGGATCGGAGCTTGAGCAGACGGTCCTCGTCGAAGACGAAGGTCGGTGGGATGGTCTTGAGGCAGGTCGTTGGGAGGACGAGCAGCGAGAGGGAGTCAAAGAAGACTGACATCTCACCGAAGGCGTTGGCGTGCGGCATGGCCGAGCCGGCGTACAGCCGCTCGGCCTGCTCCAGGGCTGACTGGTACCACATCCTGGCGGGCGCAATGCTGAGCTTTCGCGACTCCAGTTTCCTCACAAAGAAGCGCTGCTCAAAATGGACGGTATCCTCGATGAGCACGGGGCGCAGACACCTGATCTGGTGGTTCGCCACGTCAAGCTTCATGGCCTCGAGCACGCTCAGGAGAGTGCGCATCCCCTTGACGAGCTCTGTCATGTCGTTGTTGCGATTCCCGTTGCTCAGCTCCTGGTACATGTCGTCGACCCATTCGTCACGCATCGGGGCGCAGTGCAGCTTCAGGACGCTCGCCAGCCATGAGGCCAGTTTCTCCAGATCGGCCACACCGCGGTTGAACTGCTGCATGAGGAGGTCCACGTTCAGACCCTCGTTGAGAAGCTCCTGGTCCCGCTGTGGCACCAACGTCTCGATGATATCCCGGACGGCCCGCAGGAGCACCGGAAGGCACCAGTCCCCGTGGCCGTACCTCGCGTGGAACGTCTCCCTGTCCATGACGAAGAGCACTAATTGGTCAAACAGGGCGTTCCAGAACTGGTTGGCCTTGTCCTGCTTCCTCTTGCCCTTGTCGCCGTCGAGATTTGGCCTAAAGTGCAGCTCGGGGTCGAAGTTGATATCATGGCGAAGCTTGGGGTTGTGGACAATCTTTTGCACATCGAGTTCGCTGAGGGTCGCCTTGGTCACCGGGGGCTCTAGTGGTGGGTTGGTCGAGAGGCTAGGGTGGGACGTGGGGGGTGATGGCCGCTGGCCCAGGGCAGGTGTGCGGGCCGGCAGGTACTCGGATGGCGGCTTCGTATTCGAGCTCGTCGAGCAGTTGGAGGGGTTTCTTGACAGGGCCTGCGGGGGGCTGACTACCCGCGCACCTCGGCCCGAGCCGCTCTGGCTAAGCTTCCGTGAACCTCTGGGCAGATCCAGCGGAGGCTGTGAGAGGGTTTGGGGTTTCGACTCGGACGGGGGATTCCGCGTCTCCGGGGCGGGATCGGTCGGCATCGGCTCGTCCCCGGAGTCTTGCCTCCTGTGGGTCGACATGTGACTCTCGATTCCTCCACCAGCACCTTGGTCGCTCATTGTAGCGGCGCCGGAAGCTATCGCCCGGCTAGGGTTGTCTGAGGTTTGAGTGGATGGGTATTGGTGAAGTTTTGGCGCTTCGAATGTTGTTCGGATCAGAAAAGTCGCTCAACGTTACGAGTGGGATCTCCGGTGTAATATAAAGAACGGCTGAGTGTTTGGGTCAGTCAGTCAGCACACCAGTGCAGCGGCCTCGGGATGGCGAATGCGAATGCAACGGGGAAAGGTGCAGGGGCAAACAAAGCAGCGGGCAGCGCAATCCGGGGACGAGGTCTCGTGAGGGCGGCAGGCTGCATGAAGCACTGCAGCCGTCCACGGCGTGAGGCCGGAGGAGAGACGAGAGAGGTCCTCGAGATTGGGGGGGTGGCGGTGGACGGGGATTCGTGTGGACAGTCGGTTTCTGACGACGGGAGTAGTCGACTCACCTGCAGGGTTCCTGGGTTCCGGTCGTCTCGGTCGGGTGTCTGTTGGGAGTGTTGACGGCAGCACGCAGCACGCAGTGTCGAACAACAACAGGTTGGGCTGAAAGAGGGTCGATGCCGCTAATATGGGCGATCCCGGAACGGGAGAGGAGAGAGACCGGGGCCTGTGCCTTTCCGAAGCAACGACTGGACGCTTCAGAAGAAAGCGCAGGGAAGCACAGCAGCAGGTGCGAGGTCGAGGGGGTAAGTGAGGGCGAGGGCGGAGGCGAGGGCCGGGGCGGTGGGCGGCGGCGGTGGGCTCGACGTGTGCTGCTGCATGCACGCGACAGCAGGACAGCGCGGGATCAGCTGCGGAATGCGTGGACGGAGGGAAGGGTGTGTGTCGGTGAGGCAGGGTCAATGCCAGCCAGCGGTGCTGCGATGCTGCAGAGAGAGAGAGCAGAGACGCAGGCGAGACGCAGGAGGCGCAGACAGACGCAGCAAAGGCGGGTGGTGGAGGATGGTGGACGGGGTCCCGGGCAAACAAGAGACAAACAGGACAACCGGGGAAAATACCAAAGTCGGAAAGGACGGAAGGGAGCGAGAAGGAAACAAAAGAGTGTTAGGCCCCGAGGGAGGCGTTGCAATTATTATTTTTCTTAGTACAGGGACAGGAGACAGGCAGGACAGGAACGAGCGAGGGATGGATGGATGGGATGGCAAAAAGGAGTGTGACCAGACCGGGATGGATGGATGGGGATGAAAGGAGACTGCTGCCGCCGCCGGCCGGCTTGCCCTGGCGGATGGGGCGAGCACCTGGAACATGGATTTGTGGGTCGCCTTCGCCAAACAGCTGCCGTGGGCGAGGGACTAACGTTGGGTTAGCGGCCCTTGGCCTGCAGCGGGTGCCCACCATGCCACCATGCTTTTTTGGCGGGCTCGAGGCGGGCAGTCCTCTGTTGCCAGCACACCCGACAGCAGCCCGCGCGGGCAGGCACCGTGGAGGAATCACTAAAACCACACCCCCTCCGCCTCCTGCCCCCAGGCCGCCCCCCAAACTTGGGTCTCCATCGCTGTTCCTGGTGTGGCCCACCCAGGCGGAATTCACGCGAGACACCGCCTTTCGCCTCGAAATGGATGCAGCCTGCTGTTCTGGGCACCGACGGAAGAAAAAATTGAGAAAAAAAGGTACGGTGTCTTTGTACCGATACCGGGATCTGGCTGGTAAATTGTGGGTGTGATGCATTCGATGCCACTGCAGACGGCATCACGGCAGTATCTCTCTCTCTTGCCTCTCTTGCTTCACTTGTCAGGCAAAATACCCCAAATCTGGCACCGTCACATCGGGCATTCGATGTTGGGCTACCTAGGTCGGCCGTCAGGCGAGGACAAGGTGTGCCACATTGGCAGCCCCGGCTCGGGGAGTGGGAGTCGAGCGACACACGCGCTCAGCTTAGGTGGACTTGTGGGCTCAGACAGTCTCTCTCAGAGCGGCCGGGTTGGGTTTGCCAGGGCGGTCAGCTGGGCTGGGAGGAAGGGCAAACACCCAACACACACCACCGGAGACCCAACACACACATCAAAGCACACAAAGCCTGGCGGCTGGCGGCTGGCTGCTGGCTGCGTATCTACATACACACGTCACTGCCGCCGGGCATCCATGAATAGGCGCCCCATGGGGGAACGGCGTTTCGACAATGGGATGGGGAATCACAATGGGGTTCCCCGACGGAGCAGCATTGGGCGATGCGCTGTCGCCCACGCCGTGCGCTGTCGGAGCATGATTCATTGCCCTGCCCGGCCTTCGCCTCCTGGGTGGAAACGCCTGATGGGCAGAACAGGGTTGCATTGCGGTGCGGCGACACTGTGGTGCTCGTCAGCGTTTTGAAACCGTTTCTTTTTCGTCTCTCTCTTTTTTCGCCCGCTGCGGTGCAAGGAACGCTGATTTCAGCCTGCAGGCGGACGGCGAGTCGAGTGCCACGCTTGGCTTGCTGCTCAACGCTCATGTCATCATCCTCGGAGCCATTTCTTTTTTGGAGATGGAAACGAAGTCCTCCTGGGGCGCTGCCTGCGGATGTTGGTACCCTTCCATTTGGATCAGTTTCGCGTTCGTTGCCGATCCGATGCTCTGCCAACTCCCTGCCTGCCTGCCGCCCTGCCCGCTCTGCCGCCCTGATTTCGAAAGCGAGGTGCTGCCCAGATAGGTACTCCGTACTACTACTATGCAGAGGTAGGCACCGGTTGCCGACCGAGGGCGAGCAACAAAGCAAAACCGGCCGTGAATACGGGCCATTGTTAGCGCGCTGGTGCCGTCCCGAGAGAGCACGAGCCTGGCACGCCTGGATCCTTGGACGAGGGAGGGGCATCACACTCGCCTGATCTTCCGTCTTGCGCGGGGGGCGATCTTCGATTTTGGACCCGTCGAATTCGTCCCAACTCGGCATCGCTGGCCCTCCCTTGACTGTCTCGCTGTTCAGGGTTTCGGTGTCTCGCGGCTCGTATCCCACGTTGCCTCGCCGGCAACCGGAGCCCGGCGATCTGGCGGCGGTGGGTGTGGCTGCACAAGGGCAAGAAACCACACACACGCACCAGCCAGCAAGCAAGCAGGGACCCGGTGTCTTCATGGTGGAGTGTTCGGCCGCTTGGACGCGCACGCTGAATGAAGAGCTGCAGATGGGCCAGAGGCTAATCATGCAGGTCGAGACTCGTCGACCGTGAAGCAACATCGCAATTACCAAGCCGCCGGGGAATGGGGTCCTCATCAATGCGGCTTGCGAGCTTGCGTCCGCAGAATTCCCGCTTGCGGACCAGCGCCCAGGGAGACGGTCGCGCTATGAACAAGAGCGCCCAAGTCCCGATCAGCCGATGTCGAAATGCCTGCCCGATCCGGTTGGCGCGGTTCCGGCCAGCTGGATCACTGGACCATCCCGCACGCTCTTCTCCAGCCACCGCAAGCCCCGCCCCACGCCCACTCAGGGACTCGATCTCCAGGGTCAGGAACAAGGCCGGGTCCGGCGCGGCGAGGCGAGGCGAGCGCGGCCTCGCTGGCGTGCTGTGTGTCTCTGGTTGACATTGCGCCGGCTGCCGATCGCTCACGTTGACAACGTGCTGTGGCATGGACGCCGTGGTCCACGACAGCTAGCGCTGCCCATCGCCAGCTGTCATGCGTTGCTCGGCACGATTTCCGGTAATATTGTGCAGCATCTGGCCCTTCGGTGGCCCAGGTGATCTGGAGAGTCTGAGTCTGGGCTGGCATCGGCAACTCGGTGTCTGCGCTCAGTGCGCTGTGACATTTTTGCCCCCCCTCCATCTTCACCAGTCCACTCAGCCGCAACACCTGGAGCCGCCCCAAAACGGGCAACAATCTCCACGCCGAAGCCCAGGCACTCCTGGCCGAAGCCAGGCCGCCTGCGCTGCGGTTGTGCTCGATATTTGATATTCCGTGCCTATAACCGAGTGCTGCGTCGGTGTCCACAGGTCATCTGTGGTGCCAATGTTACTTCCGCCATCGAAATCTCGCAACCCATCAAGCTGGCTCGGGTGATTTCCAGACGGGCGGATCCTGATCCCAGCAGCGGCCATGTGGTCGCGGGCCGCCAAGTCGCGAGATTGGCCGCCGTGTCGACGTTTTGGCGATTCCGCCATCCCAGCTCCCCACCTTCCAGCTCCCATTCACACTTCAGCACCCACGCTTCCGAGTCTGCCGGGGTCCATTCCGCGAGGCGACGCCAGCTCTGCAGGTTGAGATTGGTTTCCACCATCCGGTCATGCGCTGTGCACTGGGACAGGCTTTCCCGTCGGGTGCGTGGGCTGAACAGACTTCCACAATGGGACGGATGCATTTGTTGAACTTGCAGAGCGAACTCCACCCACAGCGGTCAAAACTCATTGCAGAAGTACCTACCTGCTTGAGCACAGCAACCTCCAATTACTGGCATCACCCCATCGACAGAGTATCGTCTAGTTTTGTGCCCTTCTTTTCTTGTCATTCGTTTTTTATTTGTCTCTTTCTTTCATCCTTCCTCTATTCCACCCGGCCTTGCCATTCCAGATAGCCGCCTATGATTCACCGGGTACGGAGTTCTGTGGTTTATGTTTATGGTATTCTGTACAGAATACAGTCCTCAGGTCTTTCTATATGCCCAGTACATCCCGGCCCGACCAACGTCCAAGCCGGACTCGGGGCAGGGGCGGCGGCGGTGGCGGTCAACCTGCTTTTCCAGCCGCCGGCAGCAGACATTGCGCTCACCGGCTGCCGCTCTCCACTTCTTCCGGCATTCGGTATGTCATGTGCTCTGTCGTCGTCCGTCAACACGCCTTTGGCCAACCAACAGCTCGGACCGCGGGTGCAGGGCGCTTCTCCTCGAGTTCTAGCCCGTCTCGCGATGCACCGTCAAGCCTCCCACCGGCGTTCTAGCATGTACATGTCTCGGATAGCCCGTTCCGGAGCCCAAAGCACGCGCCTGGCCCTCTGTCGACTGCCACAGAAACCACCGCGAGTCATGTCATGGTGTGTTTTCTGATACCGGATGGCAACACCATTAATGCAGGCTGAGGACGCTGAGCGCGGGGTCCGCGGCTCACATGTCTGTACGACTACTGTGTACGGGGTAGTTGATACAAACATGTGCTCCTAGAGCTTCACCGAGTGTCGCGGACATACGGGCAGCAACAGGAAGACGCCGGGCTGCATCACGATATCGCACTTGCCAGGCCAGCAGCCGCATTCTCGCCGCACGGTGCCTTCGCGCATTAGACGGCTTGCCGGTGGGTGTCTGTGTTGGTGGCCCCTGAGCCCTCTCTCCGTCTCATACACCGTTTTGACCAGGCCTCGCCCGGGCCGATCCCGTTGCCACCCGCGCCCCCGATGACCGAGTTGTTCCCAGCGGCAGATCCGGCTTTGTCACCCACAGCAGCATCCTCAAACACAAGCGTTGCTTTTGCCTCCATCTCGAGTGGACCCCACGCAGGGGATCCGCAGCGTGGCTGCGTGGAGAGGCACGGTGTTTAGATGAAGCTCGCCAAAGAGAGATTGATTCCTCACTCGCATGAATCCACGGACCAAGGTACCTAGCCTTGGATGCCGCCTTCGAGAAGCACACGCCCCTGTCCCGTCCAGTCGCGCGGTTGTTCCTCGGCCTCCCGCCCGAGCAGGTCTCCAGTGGCCTTGTTTCATGTTAATCCCGGCTTGTCCTGTCAGTTCCCCCGTTTCAAACCGTCCAACCAGAGCCCGTGAGGGGTCTCGGTCTGCAACCTGCAGTTTCTAGAACAAGTCCATTGATAGGTCCTGTTCTGTAGTATTCCGGGCTGGCGGTCCTATCAGCGATTGCTTACCTTACTTGTGTAATGCTGGTTCCAGAAGAGACCACAGGCAACAGCCAAGTCTCCGTCCTCCTGGTTAGACGCCACATGCACACATCACTGAACCCGAGTGAGGCAAGCCAGCGATCCTTCGTCGGTCCCTGCTTGCTGTGCGCATTGCTGCGGCTGCAGCTCCGGTTTCCAACCTGCACCTTGCTAGACAAGGGCACATCACACCAACCTACCAACTCTTATATTGTACGAGGACCGAGTTGAACACTGAAAGTCTAATTTTACACTTGTGACTTCCCAACCCGATCCGCCGACCCCCAACTCCAACCCCTCCCCCACGCCCAACCCCGAACATCCATCACACACCCCCCACCCCACCACACCTTGTCTGGAGTTCACAAGCGCCCAACCGCCAACTCCAACCGCTGCGCCAAAAGGCACACCCGCTTCACCCAAGACAGACAAAAACGACCAAAACCAAGACCAAGACCCGAAGCTAAGCCATAAACAAGAACAGACAAAAAGCCATCACCAACAGAGTTGCAACCAAATCTCCAACCGATCGGCAACAGCCCACGGCGGCGGCGGCAAAAGCAAAAAAAACCAACCGCCCGCTCGCCTACCTTAGCCTGTCTGTCAGTTTGTCTTGAGAACCCCTCTGGACCCGGCATCTCGGGATGCCCACAGTAGCGCCGCCGCCACCGCCGCCGCCGCCCATCACCACGGCTCGGTGGGAAAATTCGCCGACTTGGGTGCCGTGGAGTGAGACACGTCGATGCTAATGTGTGCGTGGGAGACAGACAGTGTGGATAATCTATTGCTTCAACTCATCGCAAACCTGGCATTTCAGTACCTTTGGAGACATGCTACATGGGTGGTTGTGCATGCCATGTCGATGGAGGATTTCGGTAAGATGGTAATTGTGTTGGCTGTGTGGGTGTGGACGTGATGGGCAGGCATTCATCTCTGCATGTGTGTACGTCCGACTCGGTGTGATTGCCGTGCTTGCTGCGGCAGGCCGCGGCTGGACTGTCCGTCATTCATGTTTGCCTTGTGAGATATGATAGCGGCTCGGCTTGGGAGTGAAGAGCGCGGATGAGTGCAGGCGGAAGCCGGCATCTAGCTATTGACGCGCGGGTGCCGCGTTGACGCCTTGTTGGTTTGCAAGTTGCCGAGAGGGAGGGTTCTAGTCGCCTTTCTCGGTCTCGCTCGCACACGTGGGTGGGTCGAGAGGCGGAAGTTGGATGTCTTGCCGCCACGGTTGGGATGGCTTCACTGAGAGCTGCGAGACTCGAGTTCGTTGGCCTGCTCACGACGCCTCTGCCTGCGGGCAGCCTCAAAACAAGGCAACAGAGTCATGGGCAACCGCAGACGAACATATTGAAACTCTCAATAACTGCTTACCCCTCTCCGGATCACCGCATCTATTGCATGATGCAGGAGGGGAACGCTGTGACTGTGTCCTTGCTGTCTGTCACGGCTTCCGGCATCCGAAATCCACCGGCCATCCTCATTCCCCGCCCTGCCATCCCCAGCCTGGCCTGGTTGCCGTACCCGGTCTCCTGCCTCGTGCGGTCTGACCAGGTAATGGTCCGACCTTGAGGGAATGGGCTGAGGCATGGGGAGAGAGCTGCGGATCTGATCCAGCTCCCTCATCCGCTCGGGTGTCGGACTCGCGGTCGGCGACGGGGGGGTTGCGTGCCTGTGAAGCAAACGAGTGCAAGTCAAACTAAGCCTCGATCTGGGCAAGGCTTGGAATCGAAGCAAAGGTGACTCGAGCTTGATCAGTGGCTTGACTTTGCGTCGGCCAGTGGGAGGCCGAGGGGCCGAGTCCCGTTTGTCGCATGTCCCGGGCAAATACACACCAGCGTGCTAAGTCGATTGGTAGTATTGTTGGTGTGAAGTAGAACCATCATAACGCCGTAGAACAATCCAACTCCTGAAGCCCCTTGGGGAATGCACGCCCAAACTCCTTCCCATCGTGCTGGTAATCGTACCCATCGAGAGTAGTCAGATACGTAGCGGCCGGGGCTTTACATGCCCACGAAAATCGACATCTGCAGTCGTTAGTGTATGCCGTGACCTCCTTCTCGAAGTAGTAGCCATACCGCCATGACACCGCAACATAAGCTCATGTAGGGGCTCAGCCGCTCCCCTATCCGGGCGCACTTCCAGAAGATGCCCGTAATGCTGTGTACGTGGTCCAAATTCCTGTCAGCATTACACCGGTACACTCTGTATCCTTGAGCAGCATGTGGACTAACCCAGTCTTGTTCCGGTCGAGGATGGCGGGGAAGAGCTGGTGGACATATGCGCAGGTGCTGGAAAGACTCGGTCAGCGTTCGCCCTCGTGCCAGGTTCTGGGGGGTTGCGCGCGGGTTGCCAAAGCTGATCGTGCGGGAGAGAGGATATCGAGAAACCGTACCACACCAGGAGGAGGATGACGAGCAGAAGGCTCGTGAAGTTGAAGAGCGCGGTCTAAGAAAGGAGTGGGTTAGCCGGGATGCGCTCCTCCGCGTCTGTCCGCTGCTCGTAAGGACATTCAAACGCACCATTGCGATTAAGTCTTTGGGGGTTTGTCGAGCTAAAAGGGTACAGGTGCTCTGGGCCGGTGTCGTCGGGAGCAGGCGGGGAGGTTGGCGATGATTGCTGCAAGTCAAGCTGTTCAGAGCTGCTCTTGAGCTCGAGTCTTGGACGAGAACACCTGTTTCCTGACTTGCTCCTGGCGACAGGCACGCCAAGACAAAATGGTGGGGCCAAGCTCTGCTGCGGGTGCTGTGGGCCTTGCGGCTGCAGTGGAGCCGCCCATTGCCGGATCCACAGGCCCGTGGGGAGCTGCTCTGAGCGGTAGCCTCACTTTCAGGTTCAGGCGTTCAGCTTTCAGGCTTCCATCCCAGACATCGCTGCAAATCGACCCCCCCAACTCCCGAGGCATCGAATTTTCTGCCAGACCAGCCCTGGTCACGGTACAACACGCTCGAATATACCACCCTCGCACACCCGCCGGCGTGCTCGGTTTGACGAAACGAAAGAGCCACACACCTCCGAGTTCAACCAACCCCTCCAACCCGTCAAGATGGAGCCCCGAGCGCGCGCCGGCAAGAATGTCGGCAAGATGAACTTTGGCCACAACGAGCGTACGCCTCCTCCCACCCTTCCTCCCCCGTCCAAGCCAGCCTGTCCCCGGCTAACCCCCCTTGGCAGTCGCCCAGCTCCTCTACGGCCACGGCGACGTGCGCGCGCCGCTCAACGACACAGTACGCGTGCTGGACGAGATTCTGACCGAGTTCATCCAGGGCGTCAGCTTCGAGGCGACGCGGGCGGCGCAGCACGCGGGGCGGCAAAAGGTCAAGTTCGAGGACTTTGAGTTTGCGATGCGGCGCAACCCCTTCTACATGGGCAAGATCCAGGAGATGTTTGAGAAGAAGAAGGAGATCGAGGCCGCGCGCAAGGGGTTCAACATTGAGGACCAGCTGATGAAGGACGCCGACAAGGAGGAGAAGGCGGCCGAGAAGGGCGCGAGCAAGAGGGGGCGCAAGGCGCTGTCGCAGAAGCAGATTGGGGAGGAGGATTTGGAAGAGGACGGGGAGGATCTGGACATGATGGAGTTGGACGGGGGGAGGTAGCGGTTGGCCTCCGTTGGCATTCTTTTGCTTGGGAGTGGTTTGCATTGCGCCGGTGTTGGGTTGGAATTGCGGCTTGGGTTTATTTTATGAATGGCATCGATGGGCTGGCGTTTGGCGCGGAGGACTCATTAATACATATGGCCTGCCATGGGAGGGCATCCTCGACATGACCTGAAAGCGGGAGGTTGTTTTGACCTTTCCTTATACCAGAGCTTGCTCTCTATGCCAGACACCTTCGTGACACAGGGCCAGCTAACACCCAGAATCAACAACGCAAAACCCCCCTCACTCCCTCTCATAAGCCACAACCCTCACAACCCCCCCCTCAACCCACCCAGGCACCTCCCCCTCCCCCAACTCCAACCCCTCAATAACCCCCTTACTCCTCCCCCACGGCACGCCAAACAACCCCGAATTAATCCTGCACATCCTCACCTCCCCAAACACAACCCCCTCCTCGACAACACCCCTCATCAGGTCCCTCATCGCCGGCCCGGTCGCCCGGAGGATCTGCTCGGGCGAGTCCACCGCCCGCCCGTACCTCCGGCTGGTGAACAGGCAGCCGATGTAGTGCCCGTTGCCGTTTGGCGGGGGAGGGATTAGCAGCGCGGTGCCGAGCAGCTGGTCGGGTGTGGATTGCAGGCAGTGGGCGCGGTAGAGCTTGAAGGCGGCGGGGTAGCGCGCGCGGAAGGCGAGTGCGATGCCGCCGCCCCAGCTGCCGATGGTGTTGCAGGCGTGGATGAGGAGAGTTGGGGTTGGGGGGGTGGTTGGTGTGGTGGTGAAGAGGTCGCCGAAGCGGTCGGTGATGTGGATTCTTGTGGTGGTGGGGGTTGATGTTGTTGGTGATGTGGGGGGTGGGGTTGCGTGTGGGACTTCTTGGGGGGCTTCTTCTTCGAGGGGGTCGTTCTCTGCTTCGGCAAGTTTGGCTGTATTGCTGGGTGTGTCTAGCTGCTGCTCTTCTTCAAAGTCTGCCGGTTTCTTTGTGGTCGTTGTTGGGGTCTCCCGAGTTGTCTCTGATGCGGCTGGGGCTGGCTGCCGCTTGGGATGCGCGGTGGAGGAGGCCGCGAAGAAAGTCAGCTTGGTCTGCTTGAACTGGCGGCGTCCTCCTGGCGCGCCGCTCGTATCTGCAGGGCGTTTTCCAGACATGGCCTTGTGGCTTCGCAAGGAGAGGAGGAACTGCTCCGTGGATAGACTGCAGAGGTCAGCAAGTAAAGCGGGATGTGAGTGGTTGAGAGAGGTGCCAAGGCTTCACGTTCGTTGGTTTCTTGGATGTGTTTCTTCCTCCTCTGGCACTTTCACCAAAAACATACCAAACTTGGAACCGGAACCGATTCCGCATCCTGCACCCTGCATTGTTCAGACCGGTCAGCACCCGATCCAGCCATGCTCGTCGCGGATGGCGCATGCAGGCTGCCCGATGCGATGGGATGGAGTGAGCTGCACAGTCTAGACAGTCTGCACTCCTTCGTGGCATGCAAGGATCGATGCAGGCGCATGCACGTCGAGTCCAACTTGGAGTCTTGGGCCCTCGATGGAGACGGAATGCGTTCCTCGCCGCCTCGCGATGCATCACAAGACCGGCTTGAAACCGCGCCAACTCGGGCTGCAGAGAGCTGATCAGCACCGGGTTCCCGGTCCTGCGCGGGGCTAGGCCGGGTACCTTTGCAACAGACCCGAGGACGTGCAGCCGGCATCGGGATCCAGCCATCCGACTGGGTCCTTACCCCGATTCTCTGGCGCCGGTGCTCCGGGACCAAGTCCCGGCGATGGATAAGGTAGGGTGAGTCAGGTCGATGCGGCCTTCCCACTGGTCTGTCGCCATGGGGGCCATCGGGAATAACACGCCCGCCTTCTCGCCACGACTTAGTGCTTGTTGTATTAGCGCTAAACGTCACTCGGGGCCGATATGATTCACTCTCCCCCAAAGCCGGTTGTCGAAGGCTTGCCTTAGGCTCTGTGCTAGACGAGCGTTCCCGCACCTACTACCCTCGCCATAACTGCCTCACTTGGCCACTAGATCAGTCACTATCGTCTGGTCCTGCCACGGTACAGCCTTCCGTTGGCGGTATGGATTCGCAACGCAGCTTTCAAGAGAGGGGGAGAATACCGGCGAGCCTCGCGGGGTTCTGGGGCAGAAACCGGGGGGTTGTTCTCGTCGCCGTAGCACAATTATTCGGTGCTCTCATGAACCTAGCGGCGAGGCTGTTGGAGGAAGAGGGAATGCACCCATTGCAGATTCTCTTTTCCCGCATGGTGTCGACGACACTGCTGTCATGTCTCTACATGTGGTGGTACCAGGTGGCTGATCTCCCCCTCGGCGCCAGAGCGGTGAGGCTCGCCCTGACCGTGAGAGGCGTTACCGGATTTGTAAGTGCCAACACTCTCCGTAACTCTCGATACGAGGCTGACAGGGCCTGGTGACATGTCTAGTTTGGCATCTACGGGATGTGGTACTCGATGATGTACCTCCCCCTGGCCGAAGCAACAGTCATCACGTTTCTGGCCCCGATGCTGGCAGGCTACATCTGCCACGTCCTCATCAAAGACCCCTTCACCCGCACAGAGCAGCTGGCCTCTCTCGTCGCCCTGGCAGGCATCATCCTCATCGCCAGGCCCCTCTCCCTCTTCGGCCCCGCCGCTTCGACGACAGTTGGCGTGGCCGCTCCCGAAGACCACACCAACTCAACAGCAATCGCAGCAATACCGCCAGAGCCCACCAGCCCCGCCTCGGGCGCGGAAGCCACTCCAGCACAGCGCCTGCTCGCCATCCTCGTCGCCCTCATCGGCGTGCTGGGCGGCGCCGCCGCCCTTGCCAGCATCCGAGTCATCGGCACGCGTGCCCACCCGCGTACGTCTCATCCTCGCTGCTTTGCCCCCACTGAGCCGTGTCGCTCCCGATCCGCCGCAAACAGAAAACCGATGAACTGACACTCCCTCGCAGTAATAACCGTAGTCTACTTCACAGCCTGGAGCGCCCTAGCCAGCACCCTCGCCCTGCTCCTGGCCCCCACAGCCTGGCTAGGCGCCGACGGCGGCTTCGCCGGCGTGCTGCCCGCGTCGGCGTACGGGTGGTGTCTGCTGGGCCTGCTGGGCCTGTGCGGGTTTGTCATGCAGTTCATGGTGACGGCGGGGATCGGCGGGGAGAGGTCGAACCGCGCCACGGCCATGGCGTACACGCAGATGGTGTTTGCGGCTGGGTTTGATCGGTGGGTGTTTGGGCACCGCATGGGGGGGTGGAGTCTGTTGGGGTGTGGGTTGGTGGTTGGGGGGGCGTTGTGGGTTGTGTTTGGGAGGCAGGAGGGGCGGGTGGAGGGGGGAAAGCGGGAGGGTGATGTGGAGAGTGGTGGACGGGGAGGAGGGGATGAGGAGGGGATTCCAATGCTTGTTGTTGGCGAGGAGAGTGATAGTGAAAGTGAGAGTGAGGATGAAGATGAGGAGGAGGAGGACGAGGAAGAGGAGAGGGAAGAACAGCAAGCCACGGGCCCTGCGTTTGGGCCCGGGAGGCCAGGTAGGGGGTAAACCCGGGAATATATGCTGCTGACCAAGGTGTGGATGATAAATCTGGACGATTTTACAAATGAAAATCGTAAAAAGTTAGGAGAGTGTTGGGAGACAGCATGCACAGCTTACAGCGGAGGCCCTCACCTCGGTGAGCCCACACCGAGACGCACGGACCCTTGCCATTGAGTGGCTCCAGGCCCGCCGCGTCTGGAATTTTAGTGGAAGCTTCGCCAATTGCTGCAGCGAGCTCGCGCCCGGGATCCCCTTCCCGCTGTTCAACATCTCGGTTTCTTTGGCCAGCCTCGTCCTTTTTCCACCACAACCACAACAACACCAAGTCCTACCGAGTAACACCTCGACCTTCTCGCTCTCTCCCGACCTCCCTCCGACGACACCTCCAAATCTCCATCCACCCCGCGTCCATCCCGCCAAAGCACAACAATGGTCCAAATCAGCGAAGTACGCGGCAACAGTCGCGACAACCGCACGGCGGCGCACACACATATCAAGGGCCTCGGCCTCAATTCCCATGGCGTCGCCGAGAGGCAGGCTGCCGGCTTTGTCGGCCAGGCCAGCGCCCGCGAGGTATGCAGCGGCACCAGTGCATACAGTTGCGAGGCCAAGGGCGACATGGCTGACATTTGATTTGTTTCTCTGCTGCAGGCTTGCGGAGTCGTCGTCGACCTCATCAAGGCGCACAAGATGGCCGGGCGGGGAGTGATGCTGGCGGGCGGTCCCGGCACGGGCAAGACGGCGCTGGCCCTCGCCATCAGCCAGGAGCTCGGCACCAAGATCCCCTTCTGCCCCATCACGGGCAGCGAGATCTACTCGACCGAGGTCAAGAAGACCGAGGTGCTCATGGAGAACTTCCGCCGCGCCATCGGGCTCAAGGTCCGCGAGACCAAGGACGTCTACGAGGGCGAGGTGACGGAGCTGACCCCCGAGGAGGCCGAGAACCCGCTCGGCGGCTACGGCAAGACCATCAGCACCCTGCTGATCGGGCTCAAGAGCGCCCGCGGCCAGAAGAAGCTGCGCCTCGACCCCAGCATATACGAGGCCATCCAGAAGGAGCGGGTCCAGGTCGGCGACGTCATCTACATCGAGACCAACACGGGCGCCTGCAAGCGCGTCGGCCGCTCCGACGCCTACGCCACCGAGTTCGACCTCGAGGCCGAAGAGTACGTGCCCATCCCCAAGGGCGAGGTGCACAAGAAGAAGGAGATTGTCCAGGACGTGTCGCTGCACGACCTCGACGTCGCCAACGCCCGCCCCCAGGGCGGCCAGGACATCATGTCCATGATGGGCCAGCTGATGAAGCCCAAGATGACCGAGATCACCGACAAGCTGCGCGGCGAGATCAACAAGGTCGTCAGCAAGTACATCAATCAGGGAGTAGCTGAGCTCGTGCCCGGCGTGCTCTTTATCGACGAGGTATGTCTTGCTAGCTGGATTTGTGACCGGTGTGTGGCGAGCTGACCAGGCTCCCTCGCTATTAGGCCCACATGCTGGACGTCGAGTGCTTCACCTACCTGAACAGGGCCCTGGAATCGCCCATCTCGCCCATTGTAGTGCTGGCCTCCAACCGGGGCATGGCCGCCATCCGCGGGGCCGACGACCTCGTAGCCGCCCACGGCGTGCCTCCCGACTTCCTGACCCGCCTCCTGATCATCCCCACCCACCCGTATGACGGCGAAGAGATCAAGCGGATCGTGCGCATCCGCGCGACCACCGAGGGCGTCCAGATCACAGACGCCGCCATCGACAAGATCGCCGAGCACGGCGTGCGCATCAGCCTGCGCTACTGCCTGCAGCTCCTGACCCCTGCGAGGTACGTCCCTTTTTGTCTCGGGTGCCCGCCGAGTGTGTGTGGAGAGAGAATGCGGAGAGAGAGGGGGCGCCAGTGCATGCTGACAAGTCCGCAACAACAACAGCATCCTCGCGCGGGTCAATGGTCGTAGCCAGATCGACGTCCAGGATGTCGCAGAGTGCGAGGACCTATTCCTGGACGCCCGCCGGAGCGCGACCATGCTGGCGAGCGAGTCTGGCCGGGGCTTCATCTCATAATTGCATTTCGCTCCCGCCGGTACCAAAGCAGCGAGTGGTTGGCTCCGTAGGACTAAAAGCCAACAGGCAGGGGTGGGGGGCGTAACCAGTCACATTTCTGATTTTTTGCATGTATGATAGAATGAGGGCACAGGCAGGTTGGGAAAACTGCGTTGCGGGTCGGAGTTGGCGCGCGGATCCTCGTTTTGTTGTTACCTGGGTTTGTTTTGTTTCTCTGTTGCCGGCTTTTTTCTGCGGGGAGCTAGTGGTCGTTGTTGTTGGTTGGCTGCGCGGCGGGAACTTGCTCTTCTTCAAAGACGGTTGATATCCCCAAACCATGCTCTTCCCAACGCCCAACCGGCTGGTTTTTCCATTTTCCGCGTGATTCGCCCCTCTTGACAGGGAGGAGCACTCAAATGGAAACGAACAAAGTACTGAGCGAGCAAAATGGCGGCGTGGCTATGCCCGATTCGGCTGACATGGTCTTTGTTCGATGCTGCGCATTCCAGAGGGCGGCATTCAGCGAAATTCCTTTGGATTCCTGCTGCCATTGTCCATGGCGGAGGGGGGCTGGACTGGCTGGAGGGTCGGACTGAAGATGGAGGGTTGGCCCCCCCTCCCGGCTGCGGACTGCGAACGGAAATCTGCAAACGCCGGGGACAAAGAACCATGGGATGGGGAGATGGGCTCTCCACCAACCTGCGGCGCACTCCCGAGACATCTGAAGGAACAGCCCCTCTTCCCAATCTCTCCCACGGGCAGCCAGGTGCCCGTCTGGCTGCCTGCCCGCCATAATACCAAGTGTGGGTGCCAATGGGAGCGTCTTTCACGTTGTGTTGGCCGGGGTCATAGTCCGGCCGGTGAGCGCGGATGGGAGGATAGGTCACAAAGGAGGACAGACAATCCAACAGAAAGCCTGCCTGCACGCTCGCTCGCCAGCCCTGTCACTGCCACTGCCGCTTCTTATTCTTATTATTCTTATTTCATTGGGGGAGCAGGTGGATCGGGCCATCCTTTTGCCCCCTTCCCCCCCTTCCAAGCCGGCGCTTTCCTTTCAGGATTCCCCTTCACCGTCCGTGTAAGCAGAGACACGCAGAGACTCACATCAGGGGCCCATCTTCCAAGCCACACACAGCAGGAGTGGTTCTTGTTCTGGCCCTGGCTCTCGCTCTGGCTCTAGCTTCAGAGTCTGGCTTCCGAGTTGGCTCTGGCTCCTCTTCGCGACTCCATCCGTTTGTCCACCAGGCCTGTCCTGTCCTGTCGCCGATCGCCCGCCCAGGTCCACGGGCCCAAAAAATGACAGAAGTGGTGGTTGCCTCTACACAACAGCGGCACCGCCCTTCTGCACCGACCGGACCCCTTTCCCGCCCAGCCATGGCTGCGAGGCCGACGGCCGGAGCATCACCGGCAGCTGGGCCTGCGAGGCAGCACGGATCCGAGACCTCCCCGGCAGCAGCCCCTTTATCCGCTCCTGGCTCGCCGCCTGGCTCGCCTGCTGGGCAGTCGGCTGGTCCGCCGCCTTCTCTTCCTCCCCTTCGCACGGATCCCCCTCACCACTCTGCAGAGGCACCCCGGCGGCCTATAAACCGGAAGCGTGCCGCCTCCATCAACACCGAGGAGGCCAACCGGGCTAAGATTGAGAATTTGAGTCTAAGCACGCCCGGCTCGGCGAGTGCGAGGCCGTTTGACGCCGGCAACCTGGTCTGTCTCTGTACACCCGCCCCGAAGGTTCCTCGGCCGCGAAACGGTATGTCTTTCCCCCCGTCTCTTCTTACCTGTCTCCAGCTTGCACCTTGTTGAGCTTGTTCTGCCACCGTCTGCTTCACCTGCGTTGCTCATTCTTTGTTGGACTATGCCAAGTGGGATGAACGCAACGAGCGAGAAGCAGAGATACCATCTCCATTGTCAAAAGCAACCGCTGACACAGACACTCACCCATCTAGCCTTCATCCTCTACCGCCAGCACCACCAGGCCCAAGTGGTGCAGCAGAACCCCGGGCTCGCCAACCCCGAGATCTCCAAGATTATCGGCGAGCAGTGGCGTGACGAGACCGAGGAGCGCAAGAACCAGTGGAAGCTGCTCGCCGAGGAGGAGAAGCAGCGTCACCAACGCACGTATCCAGACTACCGGTACCAACCACGCCGCGGAAACAAGAGCGGGGGCTCGCAGTCGACACGGCCCAGCGCCGCACCGGGCGAGGACCCCCACCGCTGCAACAAGTGCGGCGGCCGGTACATCGCCACGCCCCGAACCCCGTCAACCCCATTCCCGACACCCACCCTCTCCAAACCCGGACACACGCCGTACGGCACGCCTTCGTTGGGACAACACCCGGGTCTCGCCTCACGAGCCGAGATGAGCCGGCACCCTCGCCAGCCCCTGCAATGGGGCGGCGGTCCGCAGGGCACATCCCCGAGCCTGTACGACATCCGCGAAGACGGCCACGACGACACCATATCACCCAACGAAGCCAAGCGCCGCCGATACAACACAGCCGGCGGATACCACAACTTCCACGCCCTCCCCTCCCCGCCGGGGCCGGGGCCGGGGCCAGGACCCTCTCCTCAATCCGCCCACCCCCATTACCCGCAACCCCACCCCTACTACGGCCACCAACCCCCTTACACCACCAGCAACCCGCCCACACCGACCATGTACACGCCTTCCCCCCTCCCAGGTCCCTACTCCATGTTCCCGGGTCCCGACCACCACCATCACCAACCCAACACCCACCCCCGCGGCCCAGGCCCGACAATGCCCCCGCCACCGCGTCCCTCCCGCGCCGTCTCCGTCCCCGTCACAACAGCACACGATCTCCCAATCCACCACCAGCATCAAAATACCACCCCGCACCCCCGTGCCGGCACGGTCGGTGTCGGCGGCAGTGGTGGCGGTGGTGGTGGAGGCGGTGCAACCGAATTCGATGAGTCCCTCCGTCTCCCGCCGTTGCAGACTCACCTGCCTATTTCCAAATCGTCGACTTCCTCTCCCGAACGCACCACTGGTAGCGGGAGTGAACCGCCGAGTACTGGTGGAATTGTTAGTGGGACGGGGACGGGGTTGGGGATTATCCATCCCTCTTTGAGTTCCTCGATCGCTGGGCCGGCGGGGTATCGGGAAAGTGGAAACACTGGTGGTGTGGTGGGAGGGAATAAGGGCGTGGAGGCGATGGTGATGAGTATTTCGTTTGTGAATAAGCTGCGGGTGTTGGAGAGGATTAGTCCGCCTTTGGGAGGGGGAGGAGGAGCTAGGGGGCCGGTGATTGCTGTGGAGGGGATGGATGCTGCTGCGGTGAGGGCTGTTGCCGGGGTGGTGGAACGGGCGTTGAGGGCCGTTGGGAGGGGGTGGGAGGTTCGGTGTTGGGAGGGTGATGATACTGGAAGTGGGAGGCAGAGGCTTGGGAGTCAGGAGAGTGTTGGGAGTGGTGCTGGCGGTGATGTCAACGCCTTCTCGGCGTACCTCCGCACCATCACCGACTGGCACGCCAAGTCGGCCGAAATTGTCCGGTTCGTCACCAACACTGCCGAGTCTTCTGCTACAACGACGGCCTCGGCCTCGGCCTCGACACCAACTACCACTAACCCGACTCACCCTCGCCTCTCGACCTCCTCATCTTCCTCCTCCACATCAACAGCATCCAAAGCAGAACCTAACGCAGACCAACCCACACCCCGCCACCCTCTCCCTCACACATCAACAACATCAACAAACCCGACAGTGCCGAAATCTAGCAAACTCCCCATCGCCCTCCTCCCCGCAGGCTTCTCCCTCACCCTGGCCGACCGTTTCGCCTGCGCGGTGCCCATCGCCGACGCCTACGCGCCCGTCGACCACTGGCAGTGGATGGCCACGCTGTGGCGGGGCATCGTGGGTGCCGACCTGGTGGTTTATGTCACGGCCGCGAGTGGTGGTGGTGGTGGTGTTGGGACGGTCGAGATTCGGGGGGCGGGGTTGATTGTTGTGGGCGTGCCGTTGCTGAGGGAGGACGAGTTAGGAGTGGATGAGAAGATGGAGAGACGTCTTGGGTTTGAGGTTGTGGAGTGGGTGAGGGGGGCGGGGTGGA
>FTCU01002245.1_pt1 | contig 28723 bp, 24 predicted proteins | sample 1639521 | NCBI WGS metagenome assembly FTCU01 (sample SAMEA3914864, study PRJEB12502) | metagenome | biome: forest; material: soil | place: USA | collected 2012-03-12 | depth 0.3 m
CTCCCAACCCCCCCCAACCACCACCGCCGCCATCCCCTCCATTCTTCCCGCCCCTCCGACTCGACACCCCCACATCCTCAGGTGGGTCGATATCCAGCCCCGGAATAGCCGCGCTCGCAGGGTGCTGCGGCCTGGTCGGCCTGCCGCCGAGCGGGGTGATGGGCGATTCCGGGCGCAGAAGCGCGTCCGACTCGGCGCGCAACGCCGGCGTGGAGGACGCGGGCGTGCCTAGGGCGCGGGTGGAGTCGCCAAAGAGGGCGTCCATGTCCTCGAGGCGGACGCCGCAGGTTTCGGGGTAGAGGAAGTAGACTGCGGAGGGGTGGTTAGTTTTGGGTCAACAGAAAAAGACAGGGCGAGGAAAACCTACCGACGACAAAACTAACGGCGCAGAAAAAGGCGTGCAAGAGATACAGCCGCCAGGTGATCAGGTCCTGCAGGATCGGCGTCATTTCGCCGACGAGCCAGTTGAACGCCCAGTTGGTGGCCGTCGACAGGCTGGCGCCCTTGGAGCGGATCTTGAGCGGAAGAATCTCAGGCGGGTAGAGCCAGGGAACGGGGCCCCACGAGTACCCGAAAGCCGCGTTGTAGATGACCACCAGAACGACCACCAGCTTCGGCGTCGCCTCGATGTTGAGGTACATGACGTACGAGATCAGCGACAGCGAGACCACCATGGCGACGGCGCCCGACAGGAGGATCGGCCGGCGGCCCCAGCGGTCGACGATGTACCACGGCGGGATGGTGGACAGCACGTAAGTGATGCCGTTAATACCGGCCATCAGCACGGCGTCGTGGCCCACCCAGCCGGCCCGTTCAAACACGTAAGGGGCGTAGTACGAGATGACGTTGATGCCGTTGAGCTGGGCTAGCGCCTGCGCCGACATGGCAATGAAGACGCGCCGGCCGTACCGCTTGAACATCTCGCTGTAGGTGCGCTCGCCTTCCTGGCGCTGTATGAGGACGTCCATCTTAATGTCGCGGAACTCCTCCCGAGCGCGGGGGTTGTGGATGTCGCCGCCGCCGTACAGGTTGGCGATGACGACAATGCCCTCTTCGTCATGGTCGTTGTCCAGGAGCCACCTCGGCGATTCCACAATGATCAGGCTCCCCAGGCCGAGCAGGCCGCCCATAACGCACTGCATCAGGAGGGGTAGACGCCACGACAGATCGCTCTTGATGAAGCCGCAAAAATAGTCCACCCACACCGAGCTGGCGTAGCCCACAATGTTCCCCGTAAACTCGATGCAGGCAAGCTTGCCCCGGCTGTGCGGGGGTGAGATCTCAGATTGGTAGACGGGCACAATAGTCGACAGCATGCCGACACCCAGACCGGCTAGAACACGGCCCGCCATCATCATAGCCATGCTCAACGCAAACGTCTGCAGGGCACCGCCGACGAAGAAGATGCAAGCCCCGTAGAAGATGGTCTTCCTTCGCCCGATGATGTCGCCGATCCGGCCGACCATGAGGGACGAGATGAAGGCGCCAACCTCGAGAATGGCGACCATGGTCGCAATTTGTAAGTGTGACGGATCATGGAAGTATTTTATAAAATAATCACCACTTACACACAGCAAAGTCAGCTACGTAATCATGGTCGAGATTGAGGGAGGGAGCGGAACGCACATGATAATACCCGACATGACGCCCTGGTCATATCCAAAAAGAAAGACGCCTAATGATACAAAAACCGACGTGAAATAGCTATGCAAGTGTCAGAACATGTATCAATATACAAACGCAGATAGTCGGCTCAACCAACAGTAACGGCTTGCCCGTAAGGCCGTGGATGGAACTCGAGCCCCCGGCCATGATTGCGGCTAACAGGCGTTCGGCCCTGGTAACTCTGCGATGGGCAACGCTGGGGATGCGAATGGCTTCTTTGCTGATGGCGCCAGCGTGTCGGGAGGCGGACCGGCTGCTTCCGGACGACAGCGGCTCTCGGTACCGGACCTGTTTTTGCCGGCGGTGGCTTTGTTTCGGATGGCGCTTGTGCAAGGCGCCCGCGAGGATCTCGTCGTCGAGCGTCTCGTTTACCCTCTGGCGCAGAGGGTCGTCTTCAGCGAGCTGCTCGCCAATGTCGCCCGTGTCGGTCCAGGAGGACCCCTCGGAGTCGTCGTCTTCAGTTGTCGAGAAGCCCGGGTCGTCGGCGGGGTGACCGTGGCCGTGGCCGTGCGGTGTGAGCAGCCAGGACGAGTGCTCCCGGTCGTGCCGAGGGTGGCGTTCTTGGTGGGCAGAGAAGGTCCGGAGGGGGATGTTGGAGGGAAGACGGGACGAATTCGGGGCGGCAATCTTGTCGAGAAGGGGGCTGTTTGGCAGCAGCCCTCGTCCGCGGCGGGTGCAGGTGCACGGTGGTGGTTAGCGTCGGGGAGGTGGTCGTGCCGCTGGTGTACGTTGTGGAGTTGGGGGTAGGGGGGCGTCGTCCGAGGTTGGCGGGATCCGCAAATAAGGGACTCATGGGTCAGATGCCATAGGAAACACTGAGAATGTCAGGTGTTCGGTCTCTGGGTCTCAGGATCACGGCGACGGCGCAGGAGGAACCGAGCTGGCAGTTTCGAGGTCCGGGTATGGCGGACATTTTGTCCACAGTGCGAGCTGCGCGTCTGCCTTCCTGCACCGTTGACGTCCGCGGCGCGGGCGCATCCCATCCGCACGCCGAATGGCTGCAAAACGGCTGCCAAGCCACTCCAACCCTCGAGCCCCCCCCACACATCACAGGGCCTCCCTGTCCCCCCGCCAACTTTTGCTCGCCGTCCGCCAAGTCATGCCGTTGTGGTGCAAATCCATGCAAATCGCTGCAAATCGCTGCAAATCGTTGCGGAAAACCGGCAAGATGGCACCGCAATCCTCGGCCAGGTTGGTGCAACGCGCGGTTCCGCATGCCCCTTTCCAGGGCTTGCGGGACGGCTCCATGCATCACAAGGCAGACACAGCGGACGAAGTGGCCTTGTGATCTGGACGAATTCACTTAAACTTCAACCTGCGGATACAAGACGGAGTTTTCTGTCGAGGCACATGTGCCCTAAAGGTTTCCCTGGAGCTGGACAGCGGGAGGAAACACGAAACTGACGGTTGTGCACAAACACATCCCCTTCACGCTCCCGGAGGCGGGGCGATCAGGCGGCTCGTGATCATTGAGCCCCAGTGGCGACTCGCTTCAAAGCATCGCAGAGCCGCGGCGTCCACGATCAGGGAGGATCCCGCATCGAGATACGCGAGATCTGACGGAATCAACCGTGCCTTCTTCAGGATGCAAGCCTCTCAGCAGCCAACGGCTCTGGCCACCACGCCGCCGCCATCAGGCTGCTAGCCCTGAATCCCAGAGCATTCGATTGGGTGCGCAGTCTAACACTGCGGTGTCAGCCTCAGCCCTCCCGGTCTTCTATTTAAATCTCCGTCCAACGTGATGAGCGTGAGTACGACGATACCGCACCAAGGGCGGCTCCACCGAACATTGGACATGGACAGCCCCGTGTCGACACAATCTTTCCCCGCCTTTCATGAGCGCGGTTCCATGGACATCCCCGATCGGAACGCCCATCACGAGTCGCTAGACTGTTGTGCGCCTTTTCAGAGAGATAGGCGCGGAATATTTCCATCTTGCAGCCTCGACGGAGGTAGGACATTCGGCTTCAGCATGTGCGACGGTGCCAGATGCATTTGTCCGACGTTGAGGGTGAGCAAACATGGTCATTGGGCGAGGGAGACGCAACAGCGGAACAATGTCTAAAGTCTCTCGGGGATCCGCATGGAAGGGAAGGTCGGGCCCTTCCGGGATTTTGGGATTGAATTGGCCGACCCAAGGGTGGTTGATCGCATGGCCGGCCACCCAGGCCCAGTATGCCGTCCCGAGATGCGATGACGAGCCGGACCGAATGCACCACGACTCAACCCTCGGGACAGCTGGCGTCCGTATAAGGTATCCCATGCTGGCTGGCATCAGGGAGGTTGGCCGGCGCCACAGGCCAACCAGGCCGCTGGATACAGCCAAGTGCTGTTCCTTGGATGTGGCTGGGATTGGGACGTGTTTCGGAACCCCTCATCACGACATCCAACAACTCATCATGCATACACGGCCCCCAATTGACATCAACTCTGCTCCGGCATTGACGGTCTTTGGCCGCTCTCAGCTCTAGAATCCATCGGGCAGCAGCGACCTGGGAATGCGAATTCAATCGTCAATCGCATACACAGGACGTGGTCGGCCACCTCGCAGCGACTGGGAGGCTTGCCCGTATCCAAGATGCATCCCTTCCAAGGCATTTTTAAGCGTCTGCTCTCATGGCATCCCTATCCCTGTCGGCGCATGCCCAAGCCTGCGCCGCTCCGTCATCAGCATCGCCCGGGCCTGGAACGGCACGAGGCGGCTGCGTATATAGACTCAACGGTATTCTTGCTCCATCTGTGCGTACATCACGAAACAGCTCATCTCAGGCCGAATGCCCTCGTTTTTCTTCTTCCTGGGGTGAGAAACCGCTCCAAGCGCAATAACGTTGCGTTTTCCCGCCAAGTGAATCAAGCGTGGTTGGTTGTGGTCTCACTGTCATTTCGCGAAGGCTGGGCCTGGTTCCTGGACGGGAAAGCGCTCCAGCCCTTGGGCCAATCGCGGGACTGAGACCAGGGGGTGGGTCACCCTCCGTGCCACCACAAACGGGGCGCGCCAACCTTGCGTTCCTGCCGAACCCCCCAGCCCAGCCAGGCTGTGAGCCGGGGCATTGAGGATTATATTGCGGAGTGGGAGCAGCCCAGACCAAAACCCAGGGCCCTGCCGCTGCGCTGCCCTCGCATTCCCCCATCACCACAGCAATCCTCCCCCAACAAGCCCGGCCTCCCACCCCGAACTGCGAACCGATCCTCCCTCAATCGCCCTCGACGAAGCCGCCTTGCACCGGCGCGCGTGACCACACAGCCACCGGAGAGCATCGCATCGACGACGGAGTAGAAGAGGTGGAATTCCAATTTGCGGCAGAGGCTCGGACCGCCATTGTCGGCTGCATCGAGGCCGGCGGCCTTTCTCCACCACCAACCACCGCACATCCCGGCCAACGCTGTGCGCACCCGATAGTCGCCTGGGACTCGCGACGGACGAAAAAAGCGAGGGGTCAATTGGATTTTGAACCTTTGCGCAAAAAGCGACTTCCACGCTTCGATTGACCTCGGACGAGCACAAACACACGCGGCTGCACCTCGGTCGAGTCGCTCGAACCGCTCGAACCGCTCGAACAGACCACCACCCTCAGCTAGACCACCCACCGGCCACCCGGGCTCCACCTTACACAATGGGTTCAACAAAGTTTGGAAACTTCGAAGTGAGCGACACGAGGTGCGGGGGTTTTGCACGTGTACGGGTGCTAATGAATGTCGGGGGATAGGACTTTTGTCGAGACACAACTCTCCCAATCTGCAATGTGAGTGCGACGCAAAAGAAAATTCGGTCCGTGCCGATTTGGTGCAAGTTTGCTCACCGAAACGTCTGCAGCTTCTATCACCCACCAACAACCAGTCGGGGCTATGGAACCAGGACGGGAACCAGGGATGCGAGCTGAAGGGCATCTCTCTGTCTGATGGTCGACATCTGGCCAATCTAGGTGTGTTGCTTCTTTGCGATGGCATCGCCCAGGTCATGCGACTGACATTTTCCCAGGGTCCATAATACTATGCGGGTTTGCCATTGTCATCTCCATTCTGCTGCTGTTGCGCTCAGAGAGGAAGCGGGCCGCCGTCGGGCGGAGGTCAGTGAGCCCGCATATGCAATGCATGGCTGCAGGCTGACCATCTTGGCAGGGAAATGCAAGCCTTCTTGCTGGGGTACCTGCTCATTTCGATATGCGAAATCTTCTCAGTAGGAGGCTTTCCCTTGAACGACAAAGTGCGGCTAGTAAGCAAACGTCCAATTCCTCGAGACAAGTTTTTGGGCTAATCAATCGGTCGGCACGACAGGCTTTCAGCGCCATCCACATCGGCGCCATTGCGGCCACCTCGTGGATCTTGTTCCTCAATGGCATCGTGGGCTACCAGTTGGTGGATGACGGCACCCCCCTTTCCATCGGCCTCCTCGCTGGCTCGGCACTTGCCTTCCTCATCGGCGTCGGCTACATCGCTCTCGACACCGGCTTCGCCTTCACCGGGTTCTGGGACTCGAGTAAGAACCAGCTCCCTAACAGGGACATTGCGCTCTACGTCCTGTACCTGCTCCTTCCGCTCCTGTGGATCGTGCTCTACTTGGCGCTAGAGACCGTCCTCGTCCTGAGGGTTCTTGGCGAGACGAGGCCGATGATCTTCCTCGCCGGCGCGGCCGTTTCCTTCGCGGCGGGGCAAGTCTTCAACTTTGTCGTCAGCCCGTATATCTGCAACGGCACCTCAGGCGCGATCGACGGCGCCCTCTTCCAGACCCTCTTCACCCTGGTCGCCGTGGTCTTGGTCTGGCTGTTCTGGTCGAGCATCACCGAGGACGACTGGCCGATGGATCAGAGCAACCCGTACCCCTAGACGTGGTACCCCTAGACGTGACAGCGGGCGAGCTAGCCGCGTCCTCTATGACGCACTGCAGTCGGAGGCCAGGAGCATCGGCGTTCAGCGGTTGGATTTTCATGACACTCTTTTTTGTTGATACCATTTTTTATCTCATCTGTGGCCGGGGAGGGAGGGAGCGGTTGCTTTTTGCTTGGCGGAACGTCGGCGTCCAGTGCGATCGAATGCGACAAGAATCGAAAACGAAGAGGCAACAAACACAACAACATCAACAGCAACAACAACAAGCGGAAATACCCAGAAGGAGGGTTACGGCTATAATACGCGGTGCGAGCGGGCACACTTGCATTCAGGGGCCCGACGAGCCGAGGGCTTGATGGGTCAGTGGGATTGAAACAAGGAAAATTAGGACGGGTTGAGCATGACGAGGGCGACGAAGGGAGATGAACGTAATGATTTGGGGGCGGATGACTCTGGGGAGGGGGTACCTCGGACGTCCTCGACGGCTGTGTTGGGTTGTGGTGGCATGTATCATGGGGCTAGAATATGGTTGGCGTCTGTATACCCTGCGAGATGATGGTGCCGTAGTCTAATGAGAAACAAGGTATTAGTCAAATGTCAAATGGTAACTTGTGGCATTTTTCGCTTTTTCGTGTTGATATCTCGCTCACTACGAGTATTATCCTACTTGTATATTCATCCAACCAACTCCCGTGACTTGCACACCCCACAACTCCTTGAGCAATCTTCACCCCTTCCCACCATCATGCTCTCTCTCTATCACCCTTTTACCCCCTCTGCCCGAACCCCAACTTCCGCAAATGCACCCGCGGCACAACCCCAGCAACAATCAACCCTTCCGCCAGTAGCACCCCCCACAACCGTATCTTGAGCTCCCCGTGCACATAGTCCGTCTCCACCGCCGCGGCCACCGTCGCGAGCAGCAGCCCCAGCGCGCCGTACCCGGCCCACCTGTGGTACTTCCACAGCTGCTTGGCGGCGTCCTCGCCGCCCCAGATGCGGGGCACCGCCCAGATGGTGAAGCCGAACAGGTATTGGAGGAGGAGCAGGAGCAGAGTGAGGGTGCCGAGATAGGCGTGTACGGAGTGGAAGTGCGGGAGGTGGTTGGCGTGCTTGTTGACTTGGATGATGGCCGTGCCGGCGGCGAAGAGGGTGATGGAGGAGAGGTGGAGGGCGGCGTGGGCGCGTTGGCCGTGGTGTTTGGCGAGGGGGGTTGTTGTCGGCTCTGCGGTACACATGGAGAGGTTAATGGTTGTTTTATTTTGTTTTGTTTTGTTTCGGTGGAGAGATGTTCGTACGGAGGATGAGAATGGCTTGCAAGACGGCAAAGACCCCGAGGGATTGGAGGAGGGGGTGTGGCGAGAGGAGGGGCCGGAGCGGGTGGGTGAAGACGGCTGCCCAGGTTATGGCTAGGAGAAGGACGGCGCCGACTTGGGCGAGCCAGCCGGTTCCTGGGAAGGTCTTGGTCAGTCAAGGGCTATGGAATCGGGCGTGAGGGCGTGAACGCACCCAGGACGAGGTTCTTGATCAGCGGCGCGTCAGGTTTCTGGGTTGCGTCGCCGGGCCCGCCGAGCAGCGGCTCGCTCTCGGTGGGCGCGGGAGCATCGCCGTTGGTGGGCGGCGGCGATTCTGCAGAAGACATTTGGTTTTGTTCTACGCGCGTCTGGAGAAGATACAAGTTCCGAGTCGTCGAATTGAATGGCTCGACGCCGACGGAGGCAGAAATGGATGTTTAAAGCATGGACGTGGATGATGGCGTGTGTTGCGGGGAAGCTGGTGTTATGCCTGTGCCTCCGTGCTCAGGTCTGTATTACATCGGACCTGACTTAAGGTATCCTGTCCAGAATCCTGGTTGGGGTTTCAACCGCCGCAGACAACGTGCAGATTCAGCGCAGCTCTGGAGTGCAACAGTCCAATACTGATGCGGATGAACGAAGAGGGTATTGACTCTCTTTGTTGTTTCTACTGGTCATTATCGCTGGCTGAGGAGATTCCGACATGAGGATTCCGGATTCCGCATCTTTCTCGAATGGCGCAGCTTGGCCCAGCGATGACGGCACGCGAGCCCAGTGCCCCGGCCAATGGCACGGCTGCGATTTCAGTACCCGACGCCGCGGGGCCTTCCGGGGCAGCGGGGCTAACGCTCCTCTGCTGCCAATACCCCGAGGCCCCGATTCCAGGCCGGCCAGCCCCGCTTCCGCCCTGCACCCGAGCCCACCGCCGAAACAGGAAAGCCACGGTGTGGCAACTCGACGCTTTACGTATCAGCACGTTTCATGACTGGTGCTGCCGGCGACGATGGATCCATCAGCGGGCTCCGCTTTGAAGGAGGTGGCCGTCGCGGAGCCGGCCGACGACGGCCGAATTGTGGGCGGCGGCAGGAGGCGGAAGGCGGAACAGGTGGAAACAGTGGAACAGGCCAGTCACCCAGTCCAGGTTCTGGGTTGCTTCCAGGGTCACCCGACAGAGATAAGATGCCATGTTGCCTGCCCGTCTTATCTCGGCTGCCGTCGATGTGCTTCCCGTGTCTGGATTTGAGATCCGAGGTCGGTACTTTTTTGGACCATTTTTAATCTGCTGTCTCGAGGTTTCTTGACCTTCCCTCGCACCCTCTTTTGCAATAATCGGCCGTCATGGATGAGACTCAGTACAAGCTTGAGGCGGTCAAAGCCACCCGGGTCCCGGCCGAGGACATTGACACGACCTTCCGCTCCAGCTGTATTGGTGAGTCAACCACGTTCTCTCTTTGTTCCCTCCCGCCTCACCGACACTGACTCGACAACCCCGACTAGATCTCGTCTCAGCGGCTCTCGATGGCAAAGTCCTGGGCTTCTCGGACCAATGGTTCGCCGACGCCTCCAACCTGATCAACCCTGCCGCTCCTATCCGGCAGCCGGGAAAGATGGTCTACTCGGGCGCCTGGTACGACGGCTGGGAGACACGGAGGCACAACGCCGAGCCGTTCGACTGGGTCGTGATCCGCCTGGGCGTCGCCTCGGGCACCATCGAGGGCATCGAGATAGACACGGCCTTCTTCAACGGCAACCACGCCCCCGCCATCTCTGTCGAGGGCTGCTTCAGCCAGGACGACGACGAGGTTCTTTCCTGGAAGGGTGGCCGTGGCTCCTGGGTGACAATCCTGGGAGCTCAGGAGTGCGGCCCAAGCCAGAGATTCGGGTGGAAGCTCGACGCCCCGACTGCGAAGCAGTACACGCACGTCCGGCTCAACATGTACCCGGACGGCGGCATCGCCCGGTTTCGGCTCTTTGGGCACGCCGTACCCGTCTTTCCCGCGGACAAGGACGCCATTTTCGACCTCGCCGCCGCGCAGAACGGCGGTGTCGCCGTGTCATGCAGCGACCAGCACTTCGGGACCAAGGACAACTTGATCCTGCCCGGCCGCGGCAAGGACATGGGCGACGGGTGGGAGACGGCGCGATCTCGTGCCAAGGGCCACATTGACTGGACCATCATCCGGTTAGGGGCTCCCGGATATATCCAAAACTTCATCGTCGACACGGCACACTTCCGCGGAAACTATCCGCAACAGATAAGGCTAGAGGCGATCGACTGGAAGGGCGACTCGGAGCCAGCAGCGGATGCCAAGGGGTGGGCGACAATGGCCGAGCCCCTCAAGGGCCAGCCCGATGTGGAACATCCGGCCGAGAGCTTGGTGAAGGACAGGGCCTTTACTCACGTAAAGCTCATCATGGTGCCGGATGGAGGTGTCAAGAGGGTGCGCGTGTTTGCAAAGCGGGCTGTCTGACATGGCTGCCGATGGTCGAAACATGGCCGAGAGCGGCGGGGGCTAAAACAAAAACAAAACAAAATTAGACTGGTACAAACAAAAACAGCCGAATAATTTGGAATCCAACAGGTTCATGTCAAAAAAAAAAAAAAGAATAAACAGATCGAAATTTCCAACTTCTCTTGACCCCATGGAGGTGTGTGTGTTGGCCCCTCCCCAACCATGACTGGGTTGAATGAGGAAATACATAAATAAATAATCCACAAAGACCGCGAAAGGAGAGAAAGTCAACATACAGGACCGAGACGACCCTGTGATGATGGGTCAGTGAAGAAGCTGTCAAGGGTTACCTGTCGAGCCTGTTCACTCCATGTGCTTTCAGTGCGAGAATGACCTCACTTCTCAGCCAAAGACTGGACCCTCAACCCCTGAATTGTCGTCACTGTTCAATTGGCCACTGTGTACTAGACGCACGGGCCATCAAGGTGGGGTGCTCCCGCCCTCGGCCATGCGACCAGGCCGACTTTGGGCACGCCTAATGAACGTCCCAGGTTGTTAGCGTTGGGATTATTGGTTTTGGAGGGGAATCGACCAAGACAGAACACAGCTTCACTCCATTCAACCCCCCTACGACTCTCGAATTCCGACGCCCCTGAGCTGTCCTGCTGTCAGTGCACCCTCTCGAATCGGGATCCAGCCGGTTTTTGATTCCGGCCCGCATGCGCGACGCCTTTTCCGGGACTGCCCGCCCATGAACCCCGCGAACCCATGAGCCGCCGCCGAATGCCACACAACGTCACCCTGGGCCATGGATCTCGGGGACTCTGATGGCGGCTTTGATGCCGGCCTCGGGGGGCTTCCACCGAAGAAGAGGGACCTGCCCGCCGACCTCCCTCGCTCGCTTGACGACCGGCGACATGTGCCGACCGAGCTGGTGCGCGAGACCGAGTTGTACGATGGATGGCAGGGTGAGTGCCTCGTCCCGCATTCCTTCGGTTTTTTTGGCGTGGCATGGCCCTTGCTAACCTGCCTTGGCTCGTCCCAGGGCAATCACAGTTCTTGACGTCGCCCATGCTCGCAAAGCCCTTGACCTTTGGCGACCTGGCCCTCGACGACAACTATGGCGACGACCTAACCAAGGGCGGGCCCGACAGCGAGACGCGCCTGATGGAGATGCTTGCCGCTCAAGCCGCACACGCCGCGGGCGCCGCCTTCGAGGATGAGGATGCTATAGCCGCCGACGAAAAGCGGTCCGAGGACGAGAAGAGGGACATACTACAAAAGACATTCATCATGGCTGCGAGCAATGGCAATGTCGAGTCGGTCACCAAGATCCTGAACGGCAAGGCGAGGCCATACATCGACATCAACGCGCCCGATGACGAGGGCACACCCGCCCTGATCTATGCAAGCTGTTTTGTGAGTCGAGTGCTCGCAAGGTCCGCCACCGTCCGCTAATCCCGATATCAGGGCCACGAGCCGGTCGTCCAAGCCCTCCTTGCCGCCAGTGCCGACGTCAACAAGCAAGACCGCAACCAATGGAGCGCGCTCATGTGGGCCATGACGAACCGGCACAAGGGAATCGCGAAGTTGCTGCTGGACAATGGCGCCTCCACCGAAGCCAAGACGACGTCCGGGAGGACGGCATTCGATTTTGTCGCCCCTGACAGCGACATGTCTTTCTACCTCAGCGGATACGGCATCGGAACTGCCGGGGCAAACGACGATTTTTACAATCCGGGGTTGAGCCAGGACAAGTTTGAAGAGGAGCTGGCCGAGAATGAGATGCGGCGGCGCATGATGATGGAGAGCGCCCGCGACCTGGAAGTAGACCTGGGAAACGTGGGCATGGATGATCAGCCCGAGGTTTGCCCCCTCCTTCCCGAGACGCCCTTCTCTCACCACATGCTGACGAACTTGCCAGTCCCTAGAGGATCTCGAGGAAGATCAGCAGGAGTTTGACTGGTCACGGTGTCTCCACGACCAGATGTTTGTGTTTCAAGAGAACGAACTGGAGCGCATTCTCGATATTGTCATCACCAACATGACCCCTCAGCGGTCGCCATCTCAAAAACCCGTGCCGGCAAACATGATCTTCCTCGGCGCCCGATACGCCCACTACCATTCCAGCCCCGAGCTGCTCGCCAAGCTGCTCATCACCGCCATGGGCAAGATCAACGCCGTGGTGGAGAAGTACCAGTGGGACATGACCATCCTGGCGTTCTGGATGTCAAACGCAACGCTTTTACTACACTATCTCAAGAAAGACGCGGGGCTCGTCGAGGCCACGACCGAGTTTCAGGCGCAGCTCGCCGAGCTGATCAACGAAATATTTATATTAATAGTCAGGGACGCCGAGCGGCGCCTCGACAAGGTGCTAGACGTGGCCATGCTAGACCACGAAACGATCCCCGGATTCGAAGACATCACGTTCCAAAACGAGTGGAAAATCTTCAAGCGGAAAAAGGAGGTCAAGGAGGAGCCGCTCGAGAAACGGCTGCGGCCCCCGTCTCCCAAGCAGAGAGCGAAGCCCTCGCCGCGCAACGTCACGTCGCTCCTCTCGTCGACGCTCTTCGTCCTCGACCTCTACGACGTCCACTCCGTCATCACGGCGCAAATCACGTCGCAGCTCGTCTACTGGCTCGGCGCCGAACTCTTCAACCGCATCATGTCGAACCGCAAGTACCTCGCCCGCACCAAGGCCATGCAAATCCGCATGAACATCTCGACGCTTGAGGACTGGGCGCGCCAAAACAACCGCCAACCCGAACACTACGAAAACGGCGAGATGAAGTCGACGGGCGAAACCACGGCCGAAGCGGCCCGCCGCCACCTCGCACCCGTCATCCAGCTTCTCCAGTGGCTGCAGTGCTTTTCCTCCCTCGGCGCCGACGACCTCGAGGCCCTCGTCGGCACCCTCCAACAGCTCAAATCCCTCAGCCCGCAGCAACTCATCCACGCCGCGACCCACTACCGCCCCGAGGTCGGCGAGAAGGGCCTCCCGAAGAGCGCCACAAAATACCTCGTCGCCATCCAGCGCGAGGCCGCCTTGCGCAGGGAACGAACCCGCGCGGCCGCCGTAGCCGCAGCAGCAGCAGCCACCTCCTCACCACCCGCCACACCAGGAAAACAACCACAGCCGACTAACGGCCGCTCAACAACCTCCCCATCCACTCCAAAACTCCCCGACAACGACGGCGCGGGCAGCGCAGAAGACGACGACGAGGCGCCGCCGAACCTGCTGCTGGACCCGGCGTTGATGCTGCCCTTTACGTTGCCGAGCGTCACCGACATGCTGGTCAGCTACGGGGCCGGGTTCGGCGGGGTCAACCGTGAGCGCGAGCGCAAGTACATCCCTACCGTGCCAGCCGAGTTCTTGGAGCGGATTGAGGCCGGTGGGAGGACTGGGAGTGGTGGTGGCGCTGCGGGGGCGGGGAGGGTGTATGGCGAGGATTGGGAGGATGAGGAGTGAGGTGTGCGCAACACATCGTGAGGTTGTGGAGAGTGGAGAGTGGAGGGGCGGTTGAGTTGGCGGAGATGGGGGGGGGGCGTGGGAAGGTGCGCTGGGATGGCCAACGCACACAGCACACAGTCACAGTTCAGCTGGAAGGGGTGGCAGACGACGGACGGGCCTTTGCATCCCAGACAGACCGCCGGAGGGGGACCGAATGAACATACGGGCAGACAGAAGGACGGGTCGACGGATGGATGGTGATTTGACCGGCCGGTGTCGGAGTTGAGAGTCGTTGGCCGGTCAGCTCAGGATTCATCGCCATGTCAATGATGATCATGAATAATGACGATCATCAGAGTCAGGATAGAAATGTTGCTTTTTTTGGTGCTGTGGCTGCTGTCAGTGCCCTCGCTCCCTTGACTCTCTCCCTGCCAACTCCAATTCTTTCTCTATCTGTGTGGTGGTACCGGGCCGGCCCGGAAGGAATGGATGGTGTCCCCTCCTTTGCTGTGCTGTGCTGTACCTGCATCTCGCCCCCTGCTTGCCCGCCCTTCCCGGGATGGGATGGATGGAATCTTTTTCTAGAGCGTCGGCAGCTCCATCCGCCTGTCTGGCTGTGCTCCACTGCCGTGGTGGTTTGGGTATGTGCCGGACGGTGGTTGGTTGGGTCCCTGGCAGAATTTGGGGGTGTGGTTGCGGTGTGGCGTGGTCACTCTCGTCACTGTCACTTGTGGTGCGTGGTGGGTGGGCTCCCGCCCGTCCCGGAGCGGTGGCTTCATGCATCCTGCAAGGGACGGAATGTCGTGAGGGTCTGTGGTTGGTTGGCGGGCACGGGGAGGAGGTGCGTTTTTTTGTGCTACGACAGACTGGATTCAGTGCGACCGTGGGGTTTGTTCGTCACAGGGCTGGCTCGGCCGGGGCGGTGGTGGCTTGTGGGACGTGGTGGATGGGTTGTGGTGGTGCTACTTTTTTCATCTTTTTTTGGGCATCCCCATGGGGTTGTGTATGGCTGGTTGGCTTGGGGGTGACGAGGGATTTCACGGGGTCAAGGGGCTGTGAATGGAGAGATATTTGGGTCTGGGGGTTGAGGTGTTTTTGAGCGGTGAATGGGTTCGAGGGCGAGTTGATGGATGTGAGTGATGTGCCAGCTGGCGATCGTGGGTTGGACAGAAAAAGCTTCGGGCAAGCCGTTTGCTCGGTAGGGACGGGCAGCCAATCAGGAATGTTTGCACCCACGCCGTTTGGAATTGGTCGTGTGTGAGTTGGCGATGTGAGACATGCAGACTGACTTGCAGCCCGTCATCGCTGTCTTGTTGGTTTGCTGGTGGTCTGTTGGCCCTCGACGCCCAATTCAAGGGGGACGCTAATTAGCAAGCACTGGCGGTGACACAGCGGTTGGTTGATTGTGATTGCCCAATTCTTTAGGCGCACGACCTGAGTTTCGATGATATTTTCCTTCTTTTTGTCGGCGGCGAGGCGAACTGAGGCCGATGGTCCGCCCTTCTGTTCTCGAGATGGCCTCTGGCTGCAAAACCACAAAGGCATTGGTGATGCCGAGATGCCCGAAGAGGCAGCACGGAAGGGAGGCAAGACACCATCCATCCACCAGACCATGGCCGTCCCATGGCTGTCCCATGGCTGTCCCACGGCCCTCTGTGCGTGCCGTGCCTGAAAATGGCCGAGATGGGGGGGACGGATGAGTTGGCTAAATTGCTGCCACGTCAAAGGCCAAACGGTCCAACCAGGCCAGCCAGTCCAATGACTCGAATGACTCCAGTCCAATCAAGTCGGACCCTGGTTTTCCGTTGGCAAACACCAGTCATGCGCACGATCATTTTTTTCATTTCCCTGTGCGGCATATTTTGTAGTGCTGGCCGAGTGTTGTCTCTCGCGATGCCTGACCTCTGGCGAGTGGAGGGAATGAAGAGGCAGGTCGCAGCGTCAGTGATGCACCATGATTCAAGAAGAGCTCGAGCTTGGCTGGCTCCACAATTGACAGCCAGAACAGGGATGCAAGCGAACGGTCAAGGCAGGGCGGGGCATCTGCGGGGTCTTGGCTCAGATCTTGGTCGGGCCACGACGACGATCTTGCTCCGTGCGCATGTCGTGGCCGTGTTGTCGAGAATAGAGAGGGTTGAGAAGAGTTGGAAGAAAATAAAGAAAATTGAATACAGAGGAGTTGCTTTTTTCAAGAGGGAATCCGAGATTTCAAGGTGAACAAGCAATAATTCAGGGCTGCCTGTGTTGCTGTGTTGCTGTGTGCGGTCCACAGAGCGGGCAATTTGTGTAAGTGTTAGCAGCAAAGGGCACCCTTGTGTAAGTGCCAGAGAGACAGACATGATGCACGTCACTCTGGCCGACTCACAAACGCCTTGTTAACCTCCCTGAAAAAGAAACTGGGATTACAGCCTGGATCCTCCGTCTAGTCTTTTTCGAAGCCCATCTTACACCCTCAAGCCTCGTCCCTAGACTGAGCCGAGACCTCTGCGTGACAAGCCTCGATAATACCAAGTCAGCCCTGTGTGTAATCCAAATGTCTTGCAGTGGGAGGCAGAAAGCAAAGCGGTTCTGTCCCGTCTCCCGGCAGATTAGGAGCTTGACCCTGTCCCAGGACGTGAAGACGTGAAGTATGGTCATTCGACGGCAGTGCTGGTGCCCGGCCCTGGCCCCCGTGCCTTTCTTTTCTTCACAACCCGGTGCAACATGCAATCCGACGGTGTGAGTGGTGCTTGTTTCTGCCGCAAACCCACGGTCCCCACTCGAGCAAACGCCCAGGGGCAGGTGGCAGCCTGTGGGTGGCCCGCCGTGACCACGTCCCTTGCGCTCATCGCATCATGGGGAGATCAAGCCAAAACAAGAAAAACCCGCGGAGTCGGGCCGGGCCCAAGAAAGCCACTCCCGCCCGAGAGACCATTGGGCTCGCGCCACAGCGTCCAATTGCGAGCGCACACCTGGGAAAATGGAAGCTGGAAGCTGGAAGCTATGTGGCTAGGAGAGAAGCATACCGTACCGTGGGAGCAGAGGCGGCAATAATTAAGAACCGCACCCTCCCGCCGCCGCCCGTCCCCTCCTCTTCGAGATCCATCCCCAACGGCCCATATCTCTACCTATTTCTGGCACGCCACACCTCGTGTGAATCCCACAAAAGGCCTGTGGGCTCAACACATTCACTCTTTTTCTTGAGAACCAACCGACCGGCCGACACTCGCTTGCTCGCCCTGGAATTCTCGGCATCGCTGAAACAAGCCGTGGCCCTCGTTCTTGAGTTGGGACGAAACCCGGAGTGCATAACCGGGACACTGAGACCCGGCGACACGAGCCGGCGCGTTTGGACCGTCTGTTGGAGGGTGTTGGACTTTGCTGGACTCACTGTCCGTCGGTCCCAACTAATAAACCCGGCTGGTCCCCCTTCTCTTCTCGCTGTCTTGAGAGACAACAGCAGCGGTCTGTTCATCTCGACACCGGATCAGTCTCAGCCTCTTTGTTTCTTGGTTCGCGGACAGCAACCCACTGCAAGCAAACTTGTTCTTTGGGAGCACCAAGGGTCCTTTTGACAGCCGCCGAGTCTGCACTGTCCGCGCTGCAAGGGACGCGGCAAAGAGCTGCAACGTCAGCACAAAGTACCTACATACCAACCTGCCGCAATGGGACTCCAGAAATTTGGCAGTGTGCGCAGCCTGGAGAGGCCAGCGGGAACCACACGTCTCACCCCTTTCCGTGACGACAACAGCCTGGTTGCACTGCGATACGAGCAGACCAAGCAGGCAGAACCACCGATCCCCCTTCCCCCGCCACGGAACCCTCGCCGCATCACCCGGACCCCGTCGACACTCACGTCCTCGACCGCCCGCACCAGCTGCACGGCCTGCACTGCTTCCACCACCCGCAGCGCCCGCAGCACCTCGACCGCCTCCACCACCTCGCGGCCCAGCCCGAGGTCGTCTCCCATCGTCATCCCGCCGCCAGCCTCGGCGCCCCCCCAGGAGCAGCACCCGCTCTTTCGCAAGCCGAGCGTGACGCCACGGCCGCAGGGGTCCGAGAGGAAGCGAGATTCGGGGGCCCCAACCTCGTCCACGGTCACGCTGCGCGAAGAACACGCCGAGGACCCCGTCAATACGAAGTCGATATCGCTGTCGGATGACATTGCCGACACGCCATCGCTGTATTCCGCCGACAAGATCAGCCTCGACGTCGGCCGGGTGGCACTATCGACGTCGTCGCCACCCCCACTGAGCGTGTCAATCCCGCCGCCGGACGAGGTCGTCGTCGCCGTCAGGAAGTCGTCGTCGTCAAGCGCAGCCAGCTCGCCGACGCAGTGGCCCACGCAGCCGCTGTCGCCCGCATCGCCCACGTCGCCGGCACTGCCCAAGTCGCCCACATCGCCGTCGACGCCGCCCTCGCCGACGCGTCGCACCTCGCTGGTCAGGAAGCTGAGCAAGACGTTTGGCATCAACATCGGCGGTGACGGAAACAAACTGCGCAAGAAGATGCTTGGCACCGACAAGGCCGACAAGGCCGACAGGGCCGACAGGGCCGACAGGGCTGCACCACCCCAGGCAGCGCCACCCCAGGCAGCCCCGCCCGAGCCGCGGGGCTCGCCCAAGCCCCCAAAGTCGCCTAAATCCCCGAAGCCGCCCAAATCGCCCAAATCGCCCCGGCTGTCGCCCCTGCTGTCGCCCTGGTCCTCGCCCAAGCTCCCCCCACACGAGACAGGGTTGAGGTTGGTGCCTCGGACCGTTGACCGCGCTAACGCTGTCGATAACGCTAACGTTAAACACGACAGGGACAGCCCCTTTGCGCCGATCACGACCCAAATCCCGGAGGTCAATAATCTCTGGGACGACCTGGGCGCCATCTCCTTTTCTAAAAGGGGCAGCATCATGTTTGGCGGCAAGACGGACCTTCTCGGGTCGCTGCTCATGTCTGACAACGACTACAACGACCACGACGGATCATCACCACTGCCACATCCTGCAACCAAGACTGCATCATCATCATCGCCGTCGTCATCGCCAACCCCTCGCGAGACCGCCGCCATGGCAGAGAACCCCCGTGCCCGTGCCCGGGCCGCGCCCCAACCCGATGCACCGTCTGTCCCCAGCATTCGCGTCTCGTCGATGGATGTAGAGAGGGAATCACAAAAGGTGAGATCGCTCTATGAATCCGCCGACGGCTTGAACTGGGAAGATGGCGGGTGCGTCGCCTTTGCGGAACGCCTCGAGCCCACGGCCGAGGTCCCGTCCGAAGAGGAAGAGAACGCCGCGTACGGTTTTCCTTGAGGCTCCCCAGCCTGCGTTTTACCATGCCCGGATCGATGCTGACCTCGTCTCCTCGACTCTCGCAGATCGTCTCGTCCATCCGATCCTCCCTCAGCATCCGCTCTCGGTCTTCCCCAAAGCGACCAGCTCCAGCCCAACCCAACGCCCGCCCTCATTACCCCGCGTTCGTCCAATTCCTTGTCGCCGCTGCGAGATAGCCAAGTCCGCCGCGCTGTCGGCGTCGAGGACTGGGACGATCTCGAAGGCGCCGACATCGACCGCTACGGGTTCATCACCCCGAAGCGGCCGGCATCAAGGGCGGGGACGGCGGGGACGGCCGAGCTGAGGTCGTCCCAATACTCGGAGAGGAGGAGAAACGTATTAATCAAGCGCCCGTCCACCTCGTACTCGTCGTCGCTTCCGGGCGGCTTCATGCGTCCTCCCAGCCGCAAAGTCTCGGCCCGGTCGCTCAACACATTCACCTCGGAGCTGTCGACCGTGTCCCGGCGATCCACCCGGTCGTCGATCCGCTCGGTTGCCAACCACCTCCCGCACAACCGCGATCGCCGTTGGACAGACGAGGCTGGCGAGATGCTGTCCCTGCAGGCCGGCCTCACCGGCATCACCGACGACGAAAAGATGGGCAAGGTCCACGAGGCGCAGAAACGAAAAGAGGCGGAACGCACCGAAAAGTGGCGCAAGATGGCCACCGCCATCAAAACCCCCAACGCCACTACCACAACAACAACGACAACTACCACCACCACCACCACCACCCAACAAAACCAACATCACCCCGAGCCCCAAGGCCAAGGCATCTCCTACACCTTCGACACCACCTCCCCCAAGCTCATCTCGCGCACCTGGAAGGGCATCCCCGACTGCTGGCGCTCGGCCGCTTGGCACGCCTTTCTCGCTGCCTCGGCCGCCCGCCACCCGCAGCACGACGCGCGCGAAACCGACGCCTACCTGGCTGCCGAGTTCCGCCGCCTGCAGGCCGTCGCGTCGCCGGACGACGTGCAGATCGACCTGGATGTGCCGCGCACCGTCAACGGGCACATCATGTTCCGCCGCCGATACCGTGGCGGGCAGCGGCTGCTGTTCCGCGTGCTGCACGCCGCGGCGCTGTACTTTCCTGTTGTGGGCTATGTGCAGGGCATGGCGTCGCTGGTGGCGACGCTGCTGTGTTATTTTGACGAGGAGAGGGCGTTTGTCATGGTAGTGAGGATGTGGAGGTATCGGGGGCTCGAGGGGTTGTATCAGCCCGGGTTTGCGGGGCTGATGGGCGCGCTGGAAGAGTTTGAGGGGAAGTGGCTGGCTGGCGCGGGGAGGGATGTCAAGGCGAAGCTGGTATGTTTCTTCTTCACTCGTTGATTTATCTTGAGCGTTGGGGCTGACTGATGGATAGAATGACCTCGCCATTGACGCCACCGCCTACGGCACGCGCTGGTACCTGACCCTCTTCAACCTGTCCATCCCCTTTCCGGCCCAGCTGCGCGTGTGGGACGTGTTTATGCTACTCGGTGACTGCCCTCCCGAGCCAGTCTCACCCTCCCCTCTACCCTCGATAACCACAGCGACCGCAACAACAACTACTACTACCGACCACACCAACAACACCGAAAGCACACAACAACAGCCACAGCAGGCAGAATACAAGGCAACGCCACCGCCCAAGGGACTAGACGTCCTCCACGCCACGTCGGCCGCCCTGATCCACGCCCTGCGGGACGTGCTGATCGACTCGGACTTCGAGAACGCCATGAAGGCGCTGACGGCCTGGATCCCCGTGCGCGACGAGGACCTGCTGATGAAGGTGGCCAACGCCGAGTGGAGGCGGCATCGGGCTAGGGGGGCTAAGCTGTGGGAGCGGGAGGGTGGGAAGAAGGATTTAAAAGAAAAAGATGATAAAAAAGAGGCGAAGAAAGAAGCGAAAGAAAAGGAAAAAGAAAAAAAGGAGAGGAAGGAAAAGGAAAAGCAGGAAGGAGGCAGGGACGGCAAGGGAAAAGACAAGTCCAAGCAGGGCCTCGGGTTAGGATCCCTTGATTGGCTTGGTGGGCGACGGGCGGGCGAGGGACGGTGACGGGCTTTCCGAACGGCGACACTCATTTATAATCTCTTCCCTTTGTCTTTTTTTACCCCCGTTGTTGGAGGTGAGAGGCTTGAGGTCCGCTCCCTCTCCCTCCTGGCGGGCTGTTTCGTCTGGCAGAGAGTTTGATACCCCTTTTTTTCGAGCTGGTTTTGTGTTGTCTTATTTTAGACTGTTTTGTTACTTTTCTTTTCTTTTTCGTTGCCTTTGGCACAGATGATTATGCCCCTGACACGGGTGACACACGGGTGACATTCCCGGTTTCTTTTGTGTTTTGGTTTTAGACAGTTAACTCTTGATCAATTACCTACCCTTGGGTGGGATATATGAGAACCAACCTGTCAGTGAAGGTTGCGATGGCGATGTGGAGGGGAGTCGGCTGTGAGACAGTGTTGCCTTGCTCTGTGGGAAACTTGCGCCTGCAACCAGCCTTTTGATTTCCCTTTGGGCGATGTCACGTCTTGTTGGGTCCATGTTCAAGCCTTTTTATATCACGAGAAACTGGCAGCTAGTGGACGCGGCATATCTCCCTGGCTGGATTTTGACGTGGGATTCTAAGAGCAGCAGCACGACTGAGCTCTTAGCCACCCCCTCTCTCTGTTCCTTATCTCCCTCCACCCGCGTCCCTCATTAACTGTGTTCTCTGTCTCTCAACTCTGTCTGCGCCGCAACCGCAAGGGCAGCAGTCAGTCAGCTGGCCGGCCCTATTCTCACACAATACAGGTATGGGCATCATATCATCACTTTGACGATTCTGCTCTTCTTCTTCCTCGCGGTATGGGGAAGATGCAGTTGCCGTTGGCGAGAGAGCACCTTCACCCAGCTCGTCAAGCCGGTCCAAAAAGATACATCATCCTTCCGGCTCCTGACTACCACAGGCATTTTCTGTTGCCACCATGCTGTCTGATTGACAAGCCTTCACTGGGCCTGGGCCGGTGGGAGATGCTTTATTCTGTACTATGCTAATCATTGCAGACAACATCACAAGATGGCGGTCCCCAAGCCTGGCAGACAGGTTGGCAACACTGTGTCAAAGCAGCTCGCCTTGCTCCAACACCCAGGAGCGAGCCAGTCCGCTTTCTCTAACTAGCCAACTTGTGGTACCCAAAAACAGATCCTCGTCTTGTCTGGGGAGCTCATGCATGTTGCTGCCCTGGCAACTTGCCTCGTGTTTCGTGGATGAGAGTAATATCTGCGAACTGGCCTCGAGTCTATCCGACGTGGAGAGCATCACTGCGGCTCTCTATCATCGACGACAATCGGATTTCCAGCGTTCCAAGGCTCCCGGTGTGGCATATTCTCCGTCAAGCTACTCAAGGCTCTGTGGAGGAGTGTATCTCCCTGCTTCCAAGCAGTAACGGCCGTGAATATCACGCTTTACCACCCTGAGTTGGTCGGTTCTGTTGGCCGCCACCGCAGGCGACGGTGCGCTAGGTGAGCATACCCCCTTTCCACTTCACCGAGCAGTTAGTCTGCGATCACATTGAGCGGGTGGCAAAGGGAAGTCGGTCAGCCGGTTTGCGGTCGGTGAGGCCACCATCACGACCACTCGGCATGTATGTCAAGACGGCTGCTAGTGCTGGCAAAGCTGTAACATGGCAGTGATCCGATCACCCACCCCAGTCAATCTAGCATCCTATGCCCGGGACCGAACGACTACAAGGGAACGCAGGCCCAAGTAACTGACAACACTCATCAAGTCTTGCTCGAGACCATCCTCAACTCCCAAAACATCAAAGTCTCACCAACACAATTGTTTACACCCTCCCCCCTTATCCGTCTCTAGGGGCAATGTAATCCAAGCCACCACCCACTTATGGCCCAGCAGCATCATCAACCCCATCAATCAATCCGGGACAAACGCCCCAACCCAAACACCTCGCACATGATCATACTGCAGGTCCCGTGCAACCCCTAACCACTAAACCATTCATAAAACCCACACACCAACCCTCCCATCTCCATCCACCACTCTATCAGCAGCAACCGCCGGACTCGTCCCAAGCAGACTAGCCTAGCACACCCTACCCACCCCACCACACACCCACGCATTCCAAACGCAGCAACCGCGGCGCAGACATCCCCTTTCAGTCAAGCCTTTCTCTCCCAAAGTGGACACTCGAAACGGGCAAGCAGGCAAGATAGAGGTGCAGTCCCAGATTTAGGCGCGGGTGGGTGCGGGGAGGTGGGGTGGGGGGGCCCGGACGACGACGACAGCGCGGCCGGGGGGCACACGCACCAAGGAAGTGCGAAGATCCGGATGCCGTCGCAGCGGTGCGGTGGTGGTGTGGTGGTGTGGTGTGGGGAGATGGGATGTCCGCCACAGCGCAGCACGGTATACTTGGTAACACACAGGCAGGGACGGGGCACGAGGTCCGGTTGGGAGGGATACGGAGGGCGGGAGCAGTGTGTGGGGAGGGAGATAGCTAGGCACACGCGCGCGAGCCCAAGGGGCGCAGCGTGGTCGTTTTCTCCGTCTGTACGACCTCCGGAGGCCACCGGCCACCAGGCTGCAGATAAACAACCACCCACCCTCTGGACGCGTGTAAGACGAGGCGGCCTATCGGCCTCCGGCATGTGCCATCTGTTTCATGCTCGCCCGCAGGTACTATAATCTGCCCCCATCTCACATGGCGATCCCACACAACTCCAGATACGCGAGCGGGCGAGATGCAAACAAACACACCACACTCGCGCCAGGCGGTCAAAGCACTCGCCCTTGCCGCCGGCCGCCGCCGTCAGACTTCCGCCGCGGGCGTGCTGCGTTGCTGTCGGTAGCTCCCGGCCCCGTACGGAACGAGCGGACAGAAATGGAACGGATAGCAAGCTATCCGGTGACGGATACACGCAGCAAAAAGGTAGGAATTTAGAACCGGCGGCAATTAGGATCGGCAAAACGAAAGGCGAGGGGAGTTAAAAATAGCCGCGAGTTTTGCGCGCCCAAGCGCTCGCCGACCAATCCCAGGAGGCCCTCGCGCGGGACTGGCGTCTATGGGCATCCTTTCAGCCGCCGTCGGGACAAGGCCGGTGAGCTTGGTTGGGAGGAGAGCTGAAGGGGCCTGTGCGCTTGCGTCAGTGGCATGCATCAGATGAAGAGAAGAGGGACAAAAAGCAAGACGAGAGAAGTCGAGAAAAAGAAAGACCGGGGCCGAAAGGGGGAAAAAGACCGGAAGACACTGCCGCGCCGCCGTGTCCCGTGTCCCGTCCCCAGGTCTCGTCTCATGAGTGGACGGACCACCAGCCAACACCGAGCCGCGGTATAGTGCTGCGCGTCATCCTGCACGAGTGCCCGGCCAAGCCTAATGAGGGAAGCGGAGGAACGCTGCGTTTTCTAGAACATCAGACAGACCCCACTGCCATCGACACTGTGTCGGTACTGACGGCGAGGCGTTTTTGATGGTACCCGAACTCCCGGAGGGCGCAATCTTGGAAGATATCGGGGTATGTGCATTCTGCCCTGACCCGACCCTGCTTTGACGCCGGTTCGGGTTCCAATTGACCTTGTATCACACGGTTCGGGTGTGGCTGGGGTGCTTGCTTGGTTAGGTTGGGCCGGTGAGGTGATGGGGCACTCGATTTTGTGGTTGGTCGGGATCGTGCAGGAGTATGATGAGGACGACAGTGTGTTCCAGAAACCGTGTTGACGAGGCCAGTGGGGCTTCGAGTTGAAGGGCGAGAGCGGCCCGTGATCTCCGGCCTCCCTGTGCCCTGCCGAAACAAAACCCAAGCCCCAGAGCTGGCAGCCGATGCAGGTGAAAACTCGGAACCGAGAAATCAGCGGCTGACCCGAATGATCTTCCCTGTGCCTCAAAGGGGCGCCGACCCAGCGTTAGATTCTTGAGGGGGATCTTTGAAGCCTCCTTGCGGGACGGCATTGAGGAGGATTGCAAATTGCTGTCGATCGCGGCGAGAAGCGGCCAACTCCTATCTGAACGGCTGGTCGACGGTGGCCCAAGAGCAGCACGGGCATGGGCAGGGTTCCGGCGGAACAAAGTCCCCAGATGCCGTGCCGTCTCTTAGAGGGCGCCGCCTTGATCTACACAGTACAGGGCGGCATGTGCTGGTGTTGCCTGCCAGAACGGCATGGCCCGCCACCCAAGCGAGCGAACAATCCAGGTGCCGTTGACGGTGCTTCGCCTCGAGCTGCGAGGTCACATCTCGCCAACTCAGATATGAGCGATCGTCGCTTTCCCTTTGTCCTCTCGTGTCAGTATCTAACAGGCTAAACTTCGCCTGATCGTCAAATCCCCGCGGGTCGGGGCGAAGTGGCATCTCGGGGGACCGAGGCTGTGCGATTGGTGCCGTGTGTCCAGAAGGAGAGACACTGGTTTAACCGCAAGCGCAGTTCGCATTTCAAGCCAGTCCAACCAACACGATGAGACCAATACGAAAGTCCCATCGGCAGCCGGTGCTCTAGCTGTTTCATAGACAGCTTGGCTTGGCTGTGCGCCCAGCGTACCACAAAAGAGGGTTCTTTCCAACGCTGACACTGTCGCATTGGCGATTTTGCCGCAGACGGCAGACGGGAGGCGTTCTGGGTTGGACTTTCAGCGTTGGATTGTGTCATCCAGGGCCCGGGTAGTGCCGTCTCGCCTGTTCTTTGAGATTTTCAAGAGGCGCCATTAAGACGTTGGGCCGGCGGGAATCCGGTCAACGAGGGCGAACCGGCGCGCGGGGATGGGTGCTGGCGGGGTCTAGAAGGCATCAGTGGTGATGCTTGGCCGCAGCAAACAACGAACCTCCGGGGCGTCCACGTACTATTAGTGATGATTCGGGGTACACCGAGATTGGCTTGGTGTTTGTCTTGCCTGCCGCAACCCTCAGTTGTACTGTAGTATGCCGGGTGTGTCCGGAGGGGCGGCCCCGACGCCGGCCGGGTTAGGGTCCGAGCGAACAGCGCAAGGGCGACACCCCCTTGCGCGGCGGGTTTTTCGCTGCCGGTTGTCGCAAGCATCGAATTTAGAAGGAGAAGGAGCTGTTGCTCGCTTGAGTTGTGGTTGGCTGCGGTAAGGTCAGATCCCGACGAGCATTTGCCGACAGGAAGTGTGTTGGCTGGCTTCCGGGCGCTTGTTCGCGCAACAAGGGCGGTTGCGACGCGGCACCGCGGCATCTCTGCGAACGCGGTGTCGCAGGCGCAAGCGCAGGGGAAGGAAGCCGACGTCCAAGCGGCTGGCCCAGGGATCGCGCACGCGCCCCCACCCCCTTCTGGTTCCTCGATGGCGCCAAACCGTTCTTGGGCTTCGTCCCACTCGGGCGCTCGAGGCCTGGTCCCGGTCGGGACAGGGGTTCAAGCTGTGCAGCCCTATATTAAGTAACGTCATCCCTCTTTCAAGACAGCCACCGTGGGACTTCGTTTGTGTGGGTTGAACAGCACTAGGCTGGGACGACAAGGCGTGCTGCAGCTCTGTTGTGTCTCGACCTCTCAAGGGGGCCTTTTGCGGCTAACTGGCAAGCCAAGCCAAGGCAGCACGCTTCTTGCGCACTCGCTGTTGCTGGTGGGAACGGGACAGACAGGGTTGGGGACGGAGTGCAGCGAATGAGAAATTGTCCGATGTCCATTTTGAGAAGCCCAGCCGTTTTTGTGTTTGGGCCTTTGCGTGGTGTCCGAACAAGCGCTGTGAGCCGAGTGTCCGCCGATGTCTTCTTTGTTGTTCTGTTGCGGCGACCAGATTAATTGGAAATAAAATTCCAAGACAGACCGCTGCACTCGCCCCCCCCCTCCCCCCGTCCAGACATGGTCGATCAGGAAGAGCTCTCGCAAGGTTAGCCAGTGGTGCGGGTGCTCTGAATCTGAGGACGGCCTTTACCCGCCCGCGGTGTTCCATCCAGGCCCTTGCGGCTGGCACTCTGCTGCGGGAACCGAGCCGCGTCGTGTCCACCGAGACCGCGGGGCGTGCCACTGAGGCTTTGCCATGTCCATCGGTTGCCGTATTCGGCAAAGACAGATCGACGCAGCTAGACGCCGCGGCGGTTGACAGGCGCTGCTGGCTAGGAATCGTCGATTCGACAACGCGCGACAGGGGGCCTGTGACTGCTGCCTCGTCCCGGTCTTCCAGGGTTTTTTTTTTTTTTTTTTTTTTTTTTTTTTTGCTTTTCGATCTGTCCGTTGCCAGATGCGGGATGGTGCGTGCGGATGGGGAGAGGGAGGGACAGAGAAGTGAGCGGCCGAGGCGGGGGCTCCTCTCGGCATCTCGCGCGATTGTCTTCCATGTGACGGAAGAAAACAAGCCAAACACATCACATCATGGGATTCCGAAGTGTCGAGAACGTGACACGAAGGCAGAAGCGGGGGTTGTTTGAATTGCAGGAGGCTCTTGTGGGGTGCTTGGTGGGAGGGGTTAGTGGGTCTGGAACATGGCCAGGGGGGGAAGGGAGGGGGTGGCCACGCCATGGCTCCGCATCCCGGAACCTGTCACAGCGCGAATTGGGAAGTGTGGGAAGGTGAGAATTGGGAATTGGAAGTTGGGACTTCGGAATTGGGGATTGGAAATCGGAAAAGAGAGACGGGAGCCAACGCCAGCATGGAAGTGATGATAAAACACACAACGACAAGCTACAGTATCGGGGCCGTTTGCTGTGCATCCAGTCTTTTCCGTACATGCCAAGTCCTGTGCAACAACAAGGTCAACGGCGACAGCGCGCAGCGCCGGGCGCGGCAATGTGACAGGCCAGTGTGACAGGACAGGGCAGTCGGGCAGAACCCGACTCGAGCGCGAGCTGAGGGGCCACTTCCAGGACCAGCCTCCAGGTCGCGCTTCCTGCAGGTGTGTGTGCGCGCGTTGTGCACGGCAACGGGTTTTTGTCGCATCGTGTGAAAATGCCCAGACGGGAAAGGCGCCGCAAGCCCTCAACGCTCGTGCTGGGATCGGTCCACTCGTGGCCCTTCGGGAAGCCGAGCCTCAGTCGATCCAGACTGGCACCCGCCTGTCCCAGCCTCCCCCACCTTTCGCGTTGGAGGAGCTCCCTGTCAGTCCCAGTCCCAGTCCCAGTCCCAGTCCCAGTCCAGGCATGGATGGCGTGGTGGCGCCCCAGCCATTTGTGCACCGAAGCATCGAAAGAGGAAAAAGCAAAACAATTGTCCGTTTTTGTTTTGTATTCCGAGTCCCCTGAGATGATGCTGCTATCCCGGTCCTGTGCAGCCCGTTTTCCCGCCTCCTGCCAGGGAAAAGGCGTGATGAAAACAAGAATAAAAAAAAACCAAAAAAAGAGAAAAAAACAGACATGCTAACGTGACTGAGTATAGTACAAGCATAAAGCATAACCAAGGCTGTTGTTTTAGTACACGTGAAAATATACACTAGGCGAAGAGGCAGAAGAATGGAGTCCCAATTGGGAAGGAGCACGAAAAAAGAGAAAGAAAAAAAAACCGACAAAGACAAATGCCTTCCCTCTTCTCTCCATCCCTGGTATTGACAATATCATTGCCGAAGTGGGAAATATTCCCCGGGCGCCATTGTGCAATGTGCAGTCGTCATTTTCGAGGTCGGCTCTGAGGCTTGGCTGGACGCGGGCCAATTCGAATCAAATGCTGCGCGGTGTGGTCGGTCGGGCTGGAGAGTCGGGGTGGTTTGCATCGAATGAGAAATGATCGAATGGGGTACGAGTCCGCATTGTCGGAGACGTGGCACTGTTCCCTTTCCAGCCTGAGCCAGCTTTCCAGGACGCCGTCTTCCCTGGCCCCC
>FTCU01001011.1_pt1 | contig 28711 bp, 38 predicted proteins | sample 1639521 | NCBI WGS metagenome assembly FTCU01 (sample SAMEA3914864, study PRJEB12502) | metagenome | biome: forest; material: soil | place: USA | collected 2012-03-12 | depth 0.3 m
ACCACGACGTTGCCCGGCTGGAAGATCATCCAGAGGTCCTTGAAGCACACGACGCCGTTCTTGACGTAATCCTGGAACGCCTTGACGTTGTCGCCAATCTCGTAGTTCAGGATGTCCACCAGGATCTTCATGTGCTCCTTGGTCTTCTCGTCGAGGTCCGGCTTCTCGATGTACTTTGTGAACTCGCTCCTGTGGACCTGTTAGCTGGTCTGTGCGTGCGTTGTGCATGTCGTGTCTTGGGGGTAGGCATTCTGGGTACCACATACCATCGGTGCACAAACGGCTTGAAGGGCGCCTCAAACTCGAGCCTGGTCAGCTCGCAAGCGACACCCGGGTAGTCGGCCATGATCTCGGCGAGGGCGGTGCGGATTTGCGGGCTCTGCACGATGATGCTGTGGGCCTCGAGCTTCTTCCGGCTGTCGTTGCTCTTCTGGTTGCGCACCACGACGGCGAAGGTGGCCGTCTCCTCGTTCTCGGCCGCCTCCTCGACATCATCGGGATACTTGTCGACCCAGGTCCAGTTCCCGTCGTCGTCCGAGGCACCCTTGTAGATGTTCTTGGCCTCGCCGACCGACCCGACTGGGACCTTGGGCTTCTCCTTCTCCTCGCCGTCCTTGGCTTCCTCGCCCTCCTTCTTGTCCTCGTCCTTCTTGTCCTCGTCTTTCTTCTCGCCGTCCTTCTTCTCGTCACTCTTCTCGTCCTTCTTTTCGCCGTCCTTCTTCTCGTCTGTCTTCGCCTTGGAGTCGGTCTCGGTGGTGAGGGTGGAGCCGGACCCGCTGTCGGGAAGCTTCCCCGGCTTAGTGGAGTCCCCCGCTTCCTTCTTGGAGCGGGAGAACGAGGAGGGCCAGCAGCGAGGCATTGTCAAGACCCCTCGGTACGTGGTAGGCTGGTGTGAGAGGTGGTGCAGGGAGGGGAATTGCACCCAAAAACTGAACAGAAAGGTTGTGAAGGCTGTCTGACTTCTTGTCCAGCCCCGACTTGAAGGGCGGGCAGGAGTGGACTTTTATGGCCAGCGCACGTCTCCCAAGCCTGTGCTTACCTGCAGGCTTCCAGGCCCAGTCCGGGCAGGCAAAGCTGCGAGCGATCGGCCCCTTCTGGGCAAGCTGAAGGCGCAATCTCCACAACTCGGCTCGTGACTCACAGGCCCCATTGGCTGCTCGAGAGCGCTGTTTGGCTGGGGCAATCCTCCATGCAGCGGCTGCCTCGCGCTACTGCTGCAGCGCGTAAGGCTTCCGGATCTGGTCCTCTCCGCGTCCACAGGCTCGAGACGGCATGTCCTCAGTTGAGCGTTACAGCGCCAGGTTTCCGGCAGGGAGCTCCCCAGGCAGGTGGCGTCACCCCTTAGGCAGATCCAAGGTGAAAATCAGCCTTTTTCTCCATCAAAAACCACCACAGTCACCCGGCCTGCCTGTGCGCGCGGGGGGTCGCTGGGCTGAGTCGGCCGGCGGACCAGGTTTTCGACCGGGTCTGGGGCCGCCAAACATTTCAATCCCCGTCCTCGCAAACTGCGTGCGACCTCAGTGTCAACGCCTCCACATCCCAACGCCTCAGCAGGAGCCGCTAAACGTCCAGGAGGGAACGCTCCAGGCAGCTGCGCCGCCGCGCGCCCCACCCGCGGCATCGGCTCTGCCTTATCAGACCCGGGCCGTTCGCACACAACACCGCCCCACGGGCCCGCCACGTCGCCCAGCCAAGCTTAATGGCCTCCATCTCACCTCAGCCCTCCCGTTCTCTCATGCATCCTGATGCATGCTGACAAAAAGAAGAGGCCACCAATTCGTGGCGGCGATACGAGTGCATCGCTTTCTGTTTGGTGCAGCGGGCCGTTTGGACAACTGTCGCCTGTCTATTGCACCAAACCGGGTGCCACTGCATTCGACAGGCTCACTTTGCCCACGATGGCAAAGTGAGGCTCTGGTGCGACGTGACAAATGCCCGAGTCTGGCGATTGAAAATCCAAACGCGTGATCCACCACTCTAGCCACTGAGGGCATGTCCTGCATCCCAATGGACCAATTGATGGAGGACCAAGCATGCTCGAGATTCCGTCCTGCAGAAACGGATCTGGACAAAAGAAATGTGGGATCTTACAGCTACGGAAGTTCGGGATCACTCGCGAGATTCAATGGATCGGAAGCCCATGTTGGTTCCCAAGAACTTGCAATCCACATTCAGGCGGCTGCTTTCTGTTTGGTTCTTTTCTTTTCTTTCATATCTTCATGAGGGTCTGTGTAACTTCGAGTTGCAACGTCAACTGCAGCTTATGTTGTGAGACAGAACATGACCCCTGAGAAAATGCAAGCGGTGGCGGACATGATATGATGCCTCTTGAGCCACTCATTCCATCTGGGAGCTTGAGATCATGTTATAATTATATATCTTCTCTTGGTGTCTTTTCGATGGTTGGGTGAAAAGACCTCTTCCTTCATATGACATGACGGTTGGCTTTGTAGTTGGGGTTTGTACGGGTTCTTTGAGCTCAGATTGTTTTCAGGTATCTCGGTTGACTCAGAAACCTGAAAGACCTGAGCCTCAACCCTCTATGGAGGCTCTCATCCGCCTATTAAGTCCTACGGTGCAGCCCAGTTGTTGCATTATGCCTCAGCAATGCAATAACTTGAAATATGATTCTATGGTATGGAGAAACGAGAAATTTAACTGAAATTTTCACACCATCTTTGTGAGAATGTGCAAAAATAGTTTGATGTCGACCGAGATCAAAAGTGTCTGACATGGGTTTCAATTGCTGTGATTTCAGGAACATGAAGCAACGGAACACAAACACCTCCTCATTCTTGGACGTAGATTTCTGGTTGAGAGTTACAGTAGGAAAGAATGACTTGCGGCTGCTCCGATGAGTTGATCAGATTTGAGGTGAAGAGTTCTGTTGCAGGAACAGACCCAAACGCTAACGTCAACATTACCACCCAACCCCTGAGTGAGGCTGCTTACCCCAGCCTCAGCCTCGGATTGGCACCCACAATGGCCCACGGGGCCACGCAAGCCCACTCTCGCAAGATGTGGCTTGGCGTCCAGTCTGATCCCTCACAAAATGCGACCAATTGACGAGAACGCACCACACGACACGTGGGAAGATGGGGACATGAAGGGCCAAAGCCAGGACGGGCGTGGCTGCTGGTGCGACAGGTTGTGCAGGGTGTTGCAGAAAGGTGACGTCCAAAGAAACCTGAACCAGGTCACAGTCTGAAAACACTTGGACGGGTTAGGACTGGCGCCCAAAACGGTACAAATGGAGACAGGGGGCGGCGCGGTGGAGCAAATCCTCTTTATTGCGGGCCGTTCGTTTTAAAAGTTTCCAGTTCTCTTTTATTATGCTGGGATCTCAACCACCTCGGACGTCTTTTGTCGTCCCGTTCGATACCACACCCACCCACCTGCCTGCACCAGTGCCAGTCAGGCGGACTTTGGCCATGGAGGAAATTGTCTTCAGCCCGGAACTCACCGTTCCGGACACCTTGCTGCTGCGAAACCTGGCCGACGACATTCACCGCCACAAGAAATCAAAAGGGGCTTCCACACCCGAGCGCGATGAGGGCTACTCCAGCGCACACTCCAACTCCCAAAAGCCAGTCGTCAGTGCGTGGGTTCCTTGCCCAAGCTCCTGTTACTATGAGCTCGTGTTGCAGGACGGATGACTGATATCAGAGCCAAGCGTCACAGACTATGGCATCTCAGCCGAGAGAGACGCCAGCGATATTCGCAAGCTAGCCGGCTTCAATGACCCCAAGAGCAAGGACTTTGAGCCCACCGTGATTTCGTCACTCGACCTCCCGGACCTGCAGTCAAGACTGCCTACCGTCGTGTACCAGCATGTCGTGTTGCCCTATGTGGCCTGGGCCCGGAAGATCGTGCGGCACGAGACCGATGTCTTGATGTTGACGCACCTCATCATGTACTTCACCACCTCGCTGCCCAGCGCGCTGTGGTTGTTTTACCGCTTCACCTACCTCCACGGCATCTTCCACCTGGCCATGCAGTTCTGGTACGTGGGCACGTACACCCTGATGATGCACCAGCACATCCACATGAGAGGCATCCTCGCCAAGACACCTGTTTTGCGCCTGATCGACACCGTCTTTCCCTACATCACCGATCCGCTGATGGGGCATACCTGGAACACGTACTTCTACCACCACGTCAAACACCACCACATTGAGGGCAACGGGCCGAACGACCTGTCGTCAACCATCCGGTATCAGAGGGATGAACTCCTCCACTTTCTCCATTACGTTGGCCGCTTCCTCGCTTTGATCTGGCTGGATTTGCCACTCTACTTTCTCAGGACGGGTCGGACGGCCAACGCAATCAAGTCGGGGATCTGGGAGCTCACCAACTACCTGGCCATCTACACCCTGTTCCGTCTCAACAGCGGAGCCACGACGTTTGCCTTCTTGTGCCCCCTTCTCCTTATGCGTATTGGCTTGATGGTCGGCAACTGGGGCCAGCACGCCTTTGTCGACGCTGATGAGCCCGATTCGGACTTCCGCTCCAGTGTCACCTTGATTGACGTGCCGGTACGTCCCATACCACACGGTTTGCTGGCTTCTCCCAGGCTAACCATCTTCACAGAGCAACCGGTACTGCTACAACGACGGATACCACACGTCCCACCATCTGAATCCGCTGCGCCATTGGCGGGAGCACCCCGTTGCTTTCCTGCGACAGAAGGAGACATATGCCGCCGAAAAGGCGCTGGTCTTCCACAATATCGACTACCTCATGATTACGGTTAGGCTTCTCCGTAAAGACTATCTTCACCTAGCAAAGTGTCTGGTGCCGATTGGCGACCAGATGGACATGACCCTGGAGGAGAAGGCGGCCATGTTGCGGCGGCACGCAAGGAGGTTCAGCGAGGAAGAGATCCGGGAGAAGTTCCCTCGCGGGGATTCCAAATCCAAATGAAGGAGTCATTGCTGGACACAGATCAGCAAACTCGGCTGGACCAGGTCGGCGTCTTGATCACACCTAATTAGAGAATACTATGTAATAAATAGAGGGCGGTTCTGTGAGAGAAGTTCTAACGATGCACAGCTACCTCAATGTACTGCGAGACTCTGGCTTCGGATTCACGTTTAACTCCCAGGCGTGACCCCCTGCCCTCTTGGAAGACCGATCTTGAGGGCATGGAGCATGATGTCAAGGAGAAGAATAATGAATGGCGGACCAACTTCAAGATCGACCCCAATGACTTAGGTGGAGGTTGCTAACAAAATGCGTGGCCAAGAAACAGGTGGCCTCGCGCTTTCGGAGCATCGCCCCTCAAACCCACCACCACATCGGCACATCCTACCCCGATGGCACATAACCCCAGATGCCAAGCCCTACAAGCACATACGACCATAGATAGCAGACAACATGGGATCCCGTCCGCTCTCCCTTAATTAAACTGCTAATCGCCAAATCAGTACTCAGGTCGGTGACGACTGGGGAATCCTTGGTGTTGTATGTTTTTTTGGCTTGGTTTTCAGCGCACTCCACCCTCTATTTGAGCCATTGCCTTGGCCTGGAACTAGCACATACGACCATAGGCGCTGTAAAATACGGGATCCCGTCCGCTCTCCCCTTGTCAAATCGGCGACCGCAGGATCAGTACTCAGGTCGGTGACGACTGGGGAATCCCCTGTGTTGTATGTTTTTGATGCCTTCTGCTTCTTTTTTGCCGTAGTTGTGAGGTGGAGGTGGTATGTCCACCGGATGGTTGCCCCTGATCGCGGGCGACCCCGCAATACGGGTTCAGGCGGGCCCGGTCCTCAAATCCGGCCGGGCTGTGCCCCTCCACCGCCTCCGGCTGTCCACACTCTAAACCCGTGGAGGACAGGCATATCCACCGGCTTTAATAGAATCGTCGGCGATAGCTGGATGGATGACCGGACCACCACTTCGAATACGTGCTGTAATCTGGAGCAAAGGTCAGCAACCTCCTCCACTCAGATCCCCCAACACCAACACCAAACTCACCTCGCCGACCACTAAGCCCCAACTGCCCCGCCACATTGACATACCCCTCAGCATTCCTCTCCCCACCCCTCTGCAACCTCGTCACCATATCCTCATCCCCCTCCCACACACTCCGACAATACGGACACGTCACCTCCCCGCTGCCACCCGCCTGCCTCCTCTTGGTAGCCGCCCACGTCTCAAAACACCCCCGGTGCACATTCTGCCCGCACGCCGCCCGGCACCACACCACCGCCTCCCCACCGACACCACCCTCGCCGTCCATCTCGCAGAAGCAAATCGGACAGTCCCCCTCCACTGCCTTCCGCCTGCCCTTTGTATCCCCGCCGGCGCCTCCTGCAGCAGGCGGCAGCGGCGCGCCGGCGAGCACCTCGTGCACCTCGCTCGCCAGCAGCGCTAGCTGGTAGACCAGGTCGTGGCGCACGCGCAGCACCCGCGCCAGGACGTACACGATGTGCTTGCACTGGGTGTGGCCGGCACGGGCGTGCGGGCAGTCGCAGCGGGGCTGGCGGGCGATGGTGATGGTGTAGATGTTGCCGGTGGAGCCGGTGAGGACGACGGTTTCTTCTTGCTCGGCTTCTGTTTGTTCTGATGTTCCGGAGGGCGGGGCGGCGGGTGCGGCGGCGTGGCGGGTGCGGGAGAGGACATAGAAGCGTTGGGTGGTGGCGCGGGTGTAGAGGTCGTGGAAGGCTTGTGGGGGGTGGGGGCGGAATCTGGGGTTCGCGGGGTTAGATGGGATCAGTTGTTGAACGGAGGGCGGAGGGAGAATCAGCCGCTTGCCTTCGGAGTCGTTTCTCGGTTGAGGCGGGAGTGGGTTTGGCGCTGCGCTGCTTCTTGGAGGGTGTAGATTGTTGACTGTCGTTGGATGTGGCGATGGCGGGGTTGCTGCCCTTCAAAGAGTTGGCGGCGCAACCGGGGTGCTTGCGTTTCCTGCCGGACGCTGGAGTCGTCGCAGGAGGTGCTGCCGCGCATGCGGTGCTGGTGCTTGTGTCTGCACCCATTGTTGCGCTTCTTCGGGGTGGCAGGAGAATGTTCGGCTTAGCCAAAGATGTGTCGTGGTCAGTCAAGGCGAGCGATTCGAGCGAGTCGGGCAAGTCGCGGATCAGCTAGTTCGCGGAAGTTCATGACCAACTGGTCGCGACAAGATTCTGCCACCACGAAACCCCCTGTCGACACGGAAACTCCACGGGGTCAGGTGAGCAAAGACCCTAACCCTAGACAGCCCCCTTTCTCACTCATTCAGCTCGCATTCAAGAAACTCGTTGAATTGATGGTTTCTGACAAGTCGAAACTCTGTAGCATAAAGAGCCACTCGCGACTAATACAACACTCCAGTACCTATCCGATGCGAGTCATGCCTCTTAGGCCCTTTCTCGCGCCAGACCCCAGCACAAATCTAACTCGAGCCCGCTTTCTCGCTTCATTAGCACGATCTTGGTCGGTGGGTAGAGCTCTCCTACACCCAAAGAATCCCCGATTTACGAAACGCCAGTGAATCCTTTGCTGGGCGGTCTTTGGGGTGCAAAATGGCATTGTGCGGGCAAACCGGCAATTGCAAATTGACCCGGCTTCAGAAGAGCAAGCGGCAGATCGATGCCCAGAGGCCAATGATCCTGCATCGCGATATTGCGAATATAAACGAGGTGTTGGGCAGAGGCTAGGTCAATCTAATCTCTTCGCGGCAAACCATTCACTCCCGCCGCTGTAGCCGGTAAAGGGTTTCCCTTGGACGGCTTTCGAATAAGAAATAAGATGTCGGCGGGAACCCTATTACTGCTCCGAGCGATCCACCCCGTTGCATGTGAGGGCAGCCCTACAGCCTACGGCGTTTTGTTTACCTTGACTGCACTGACAATGGTTCGGTCTACTCGACTATGGGCGCTTTCGACGCTAGCAAGCGTGGCAGCAGCGCAGTATTATGAGGGTTACGAAGGAGATGCGCCAATGCTCCAAGGTCCCCCGAGGACGGGGCCCGGAGCGATGCTGCGCTTTGGTTGCTCCCAGGTTGTGATTGAGCGTCTTGATCCGTAAGTCTGAGGAAGCAAGCTGGCCCTCAAAGGTTCGGAGAAAGCCTGTGTTTAGAGGGGAAGGGAGCTGATGAACTCAGACTTGTCGATCCCGGCATGGCCCCGTCCTCGCACATGCACCAGATTGTGGGGGGAAACGCATTCGCCGCCTCTATGCCCACCACCGACATCGCGAAGCTCGGCTCTTGCACAACTTGCCACTTCAAGGAAGATATCTCCAACTACTGGACGGCGAACTTGTACTTCAAAGCCCGCAACGGCACCTACAAGCGAGTGCCCCAGATGGCGAACCAGTTCAATGATGGCGACAATGCTGGGATCACTATCTACTACACCTCCCCGGGCCCAAATTTGACGACTGCGTTTAAGCCGGTATGCCCCAAGCAGACGCTGCTTGAGTCGTTTCCGTTTGCTCACAGCTCCGTTTCCAGGGCTTCCGCATGCTCACTGGAGACTCGACTCAGCGAAAGTCAGATAATCTGGGAAAGAAGATGCAGCAATGCTACCGCTGCTACACAGAGGAGAACTGGGGCGGCAGTCGGTATTCGCCGTGCATGGATCCCGACCTCGACACCGACTACTTTCCGAAGAAGCCATGCGTCGGCGGAATCCGGTCAAACATCATTTTTCCCCTGTATGAAGTCCACGACAGATTCTGTTGAAAGAGAAGGAAATACGCTGACAAGGGGCTACTAGCTGCTGGGACGGGAAGAACCTCGACACACCAAACCACAGGGACCATGTTGCTCACCCCGTTGGCGGGCCGACATCCTTCGCGGTCGTTGGCGGCCAGTGCCCCAGCAGCCATCCCGTGAAGCTTCCGCAGGTGATGTTGGAGGTATGACACGTCAGGTCGCGGTGCTTTCGAAGAGCTGTGCTCACACAACTTCGTTGTCGACAGGTCGCGTGGGATACAAGGGGATTCACGAACCTCGACGACTGGCCCGAGGATGGCAGCCAGCCCCTGTACCTCTCCAACGGCGACCAGTAAGCCACGCCCCAATCGGAAAGTCGAACCACTGCTAAAGGAAAGAAAGCACCGGATTCGGCCAACACGCCGACTATGTCTTTGGCTGGGAGGGCGACTCGTTGCAGAGAGCAATGGACAACTCCTGCTACTTGCGAAACTGCTCACTGCTCACGGGCATGGCACCGAGTGTCAAGAACCTCTGCCAGGTTCCTGTCACCGTGAAGGAGGATCTCGATGCGTGTAGGTTTTCCAACTGCTTTTGGACATGTTGGCGGCGACTGGACTTGAAAGTTGGAGATTGCTGACTGGTTTGATACACGTCCTAGGGCTTGATGAGCTTCCAGGAGGCGGGAAGGGCATGTAGAAGGAATGGCTCCTGGCTTTTCCAGTCTCGAGGAACTACCTCTCAGGAAAAAGGGGATGGCTCAATGAGTCAGGGTCAAGTTGATGCTGGGCGGAGTGTGGGAATGGTTTGGAACCGAAGTGGGCCTAAACGGATTCTGCCTCGAGGGGTTCTCAAGGCTGAATTTCAAAACAGGCAAGAGTGAGTTGAGAGTCAGGCAACCCCCATCGATCATCCAGCAATTACCATCATCGCGTGAGCAGGTGACTTCGTGTGAATGGTACCAGCTATCTTGTCGCGATCGCCCTCATGATCAAAACCCTGGGTTTCTGTCGGCTTCCTGCTGTTGGCCGATCGTGCCAATCCTTCCGGGCCAATTGCATCCGTCTGACTTTGACAAACACCAATTCGGCGCGCATCCGCCCGATCAGCACTCGTCCGGCATCAACATATTCAACACGCCATTCCCGACACACTACCCCCGTCACAGACGCCTCCAAAATGTCCGAAAATTACTATCCCGGCTGGAACCTGGATTTGCGGTGGTTTGAGCACGCAAACCAGCAGAGAGGGCCGCACTCCAACGTCGGCCGGGGGGCACGGCCCACCTATCCGCTGAGCATCCATTTCGACTGTTTCGGCCCAGAGACTGCCGACTCAGTCATGCTGCTCGTACGCGAGGTGGCCATGATGCTGGTCATGGACCGCCTGACCGACAAGCCAGACTGGCACAACAAGGTCTTTGACGACGAGATCGCCGCTAAGTGGAAGACGGAAGCTCTCGCCTGGCCCGACGACGACCTGTGGTATCGCATCTCCCGGATGGACCGGACAATGGAGGCGGAAACCCAACCCAAGATGCCCAAGAGCATCCTGAACCAGGAGTGTGTCGACTATGTACAGGGAGCCCCTCTTTCTCAAGCCCCCTTCCCCGTCCGTCCTCCCATGCCACGCCCGGTCTTCGCTGACACCCGTGGTCCAGTGCATTCTCGAGTTGAGGGCCAAGGCGGAATACTTTGGTCGCACCGGTATTACTCCCACCCTGGATGCCGTCTTCAGCATCGCCAAGTCGGACAGCCTCGTGAGTCGCGAGTTGCATTTGGCTTTGGGCGCAGCCTTCGCACAGCTCAAGGCCGACCAGGCGTCGAAGCCAGACTGGCATCCGAACACCGACGGGACGGTCCAGGATCTTGTGCATCCGTCAATGTACCCGTTGGTATACGGCCGGTCACGCTTTCTCCCGGAAGAGCTCGTTGGCGTTGATGACGCCGTCGACAAATGGGCTGGCAAAGGGAAAGTAATTCCGCGGCGCGCTGAATGGGGTGGGGAGCCAGGACGAGACCGCCTCCTTTTTCTCTCCGGTAATTCGACGCTTCATAAATCCTACTGGTCTACTCTCTACCAGTGGTTGCCAGCCAACGTCAAATTCACGGACGACGGCAGTGTGCGGTTCACGAGCTACATCAACAACCTCCACCCCACCAAGTACCGCGACATCTACGGCGCCATTGAAAAGCTGATCAAAATGGCTCTTCCTATGTGGGATCAATGCTTGCCACAATACCGGCTGGGCAACTACCTGGGCGCTGGGCGACGCAAGGCACGCATCGTCCCTGACAATCCGGAGTACGCATGCCTCCTATTCCCCCGGCGCTAGCTGCGTTCTTCCCGTGAGGGCTAACGAGCAATTGCAGTGACGAGAACCCGCTCAACTGGGATCCGAAATCAGTAGATGACATGCTCGCACGGAATCGGGCAAAAGGGGCCGAGAAGGCCGTGGAACAGCCGGAGCCCTCTGAAACGGCCGGTGATAAAGCGGCGAGAGAAGAGGAGTTGCACGAACGCTGGACTAAGCTCCGCGAGCCGGTCCAAAGCGAGCCGCCACCTTTCGCGGCGAGCCAAGTCAGCTACGAAGTTGATCCGGCCAAGACGCTGCGTGAGCAGTTCAAGGATACGGGGCTGCAGATCATCGTCAAGATGGCCTCCATCGAGCTGACGCCTGAAAAGCCCGAGTTCGCCCCCGGCAGCTGGCACGTCGAGGGCATGATGAACGAGCACATTGTCGGCACAGCGCTCTACTACCTTGACTCGGAGAACATTACCGAGAGCCACCTCGACTTTCGAACCATCACCAGCTACTTCCAAGATGACTGGAACGTTGGGCAGGACGGCTACCACTGGATGGAAAGCGCGTTTGGCGCCAACCTCGGCGCCGGTGCGGGTAGTTCATGCTTACAAAACTATGGCAGCGTCAACACTCCACAAGGTCGTCTTCTTGCCTTCCCCAACGTGTTCCAGCACCGCGTCTCCGGCTTCAAGCTCGTAGACCCAACCAAGCCGGGACACCGCCGCTTCGTCGCCCTGTGGCTGGTCGATCCGTTCACGCGCATCATCAGCACGGCTAACGTGCCGCCCCAGCAGGCCGAGTGGTGGAGCGAGAGTGCGTTTGGCTCACTCAAAAGGGACCAGAGCTCCTCGACGGTGCCGCCCGAGATCACACAGTTGCTGCTCGAGCGTGGCCTCGCCGGGAGTCAGCTCGCTGAGGCCATGGCGGCAAGGGGGCGCGTCCCAGCAACTCTGCCTGCGGAGCTGATCCAAATGGTGAAGAAAGAGTTGGGCGATGACCTGTCGATGAACAGGGAGGAGGCCGAGGAGCACCGCCTCGAGCTAATGGAAGCCCGGTCGTCGTTCAAGGACAAGGCTAAGGAGAACTGGGAGTCGCTCGTGTATAACTTCTGCGAGCACTGAGTTGGGATTATCTTCTGGTGGATGTTGGGAGATGGATCGGCATCAACTTTTCTTTTCTTGTTACTTTTGCTTTTCTCTTTCTTTTTGGATTTACCAATACGTACTAAATCATCCCGGGACCCGGCCCTGATCTAAGAACTACCGGTCTCGGCGCTGGACGTTGACCAAAGAGGTCTGACCTAATTTGCCGGCTAGGTCTTGAGTTAATGTGCGCTAAGTTGACTTGGCTGCGGGTGCAGGTTCCGAGCTTGGAATGAGAGAATAGGGGTTGAACTAAACACAGCATAGCATTACTTGGCGTCTCTCTCGACATCAAGTCTTCTCTATTTTGCTGCTCCTCTTCTCGCCAGCCTCTCCAAATCCAGCGCTCAACAATCACAATCTCCGTCACAACCATCCACAACAGCAGCCCATATCTAGCTCATGTCACTACCCACTTCTCCCCTGACCCGGACGGCCTGAGCGGCTCCATCACCCGTACAGAATGGAGGCAATTTCAAAGGTGTTGGAGGACCCGTCGGAAAAGGATGTGGAGTGGTTTTACGAGATGGTGAAGGGGTTTCGGGGGTGGGAGGCGAAGCTGGATGGGTGAGGAGCACGATTCAGGTTGGATAACAAGTTGACATGAATGACAGGGCATCCGCCGCTGGATGATCTCTGAGGAAATAACTAAGCGCTGGCTTGGTGTTGCGAGATAATGATCTGCAAGATCCTAGAAATGCTTGGTGTTTGCCTGCAGTGCTCTGGGTTCCAGTTGCGCGACGAGGCAATCTTGCTTCGGTCAAACTAAGAGCGCCATTTGGCAAACACAATCGAGGTGATCAATAAATGCAGCGTGCTCGCTGTAGCAATTTCAAGCTTCCAAGTCGAAAGATGCCCGCAATGCTCAAACACATGTGTGTTCTAGGTGTTCGCCTGTCCGTGACCGGAGGACAAACAGCGGAAAGGCAACAGCTTGGAATAGGCGTTTGACGGGTACTTGCCGACACTGGCAGCAAATGCAGGCATCGCCGCTGTTTCGCCGCTGTTTTGATAAGGCAAGCACTGCAGTGACCCGTCCATCAAACGTGGCTCGCTCATCCACTACTCCTTCCTTCCCTTGATATCCCAGTCTCCCTGGCCGTCCCGGACCCGGCCATGCCCCAAATTTCAACCTGAAAGTCCGGCCACGCCGAATCTCAGTTTTGTTTCAAAATTCTTCGATTACCTGGACCTAAAGAACCTACACACCGACCAGTCCTCTTCCCCGTCTCGATCTTTCAGCGATCATCCCTCGCGTCAATCTTCTCCGCCGTGCCCCCCAAGTCTCCGGCGTCCTGAAATCCCTGGATCTCTCCAACTCTATTTCCCTTCACTCTAAACCTTGATTTCCTCGGGCTGAGCAGCGTCAATGTACCAAGGCAATCTCGTGCCAAATCAGTTGCCCTTCAAAAGCTGAGACAACAGACCTTTCGGTCAGTAGCAGCGAGCATGGAATTGATTGGCAGCGATCCGGGCTCTCAGGTCAGTTCGTCAGATCGTCCACCAACCACAGTCTTTTCTCTTAAGCATGGTCAGCCAGCTTGCTCATACTCACACTTGTGCCCGGAATAGGCCGCGATCGACATTGTTCAAGCCCATGTCTTCTTCCAACCGAAGCAAGGCAAGGACTGGCAGTCCAAGCCTGAGCTCCCCACCTCGCAGGAGATCCTGGCCGAGCACTCCGATATCGACCAGTTGCCAGAGAACCCTGTAGATGTCCCCTGGTCATCCAAAGACGAGTATCTTACAGCTCAGTATGAGATTCTGCGCCGGGAGGCCATTGAAGGGCTGCGTTACTCGGTGAGGAGCGTCGCCGAGTATCGCCGGCCCCAGCCCATGATGGACGACGACTTCACGAACATTTACACTCAGGTGAGTATCTCCTCGTTTCCTTGATCCATCCCTTGACACCGTTGGCAGGTCAGAGTCAAGCAATACCTCTTGTCCACCATAGGCCCGCTCGCTAGGGTCTCCTTCTCCACGGAGCGCTCAAAATATCGAATTCAGTGGAAGCAATCCACGCGACTCCAGCCGGGGAAGATTGTGGCCCTCACGCCAAAACACGACAACTTCAAAACCATCTGCAAGATTGCGAGCATCGCTCAGCGTCCTTACAAAGATGGGCTCGACCAGGACCCGCCCCTCATAGACCTCTTGTGGGCCAGGCCTGAGGATGCCGTTCTTGATCCGACCCTCGAGATGGTCATGGTCGAGTCCTTGCACGGGTATTTTGAGTCAGCTCGCCATGCTTTAGTTGGACTGCAACATGCTGCGCAGACAAAGTAAGTAAAACTGGGAGTGAGAAGAGGCAAGCCTCCATGCTAACCAGTAACACCACGCCGCAGCTCTCCTCTCGACAAGTACTTGACGGGCGCACATAACAAGGACAATCACCCAAAGTTTCTCAAGGAGAATCCCATCATGGATCTTTCTGCTCTTGCCAGCCGAGCCACTCCGGACGACGCCGACGTTGTCGCCGAGTTGAGAAGCCACGACATCGTCAACAGCAAGGCTCCGAACCTCAAGGGCCTGACTTTCCTAGACGAGTCTCAACTCCTCGGCCTCCGTCGCATCGTTTCTCAAGAGCTTGCCATTGTCCAAGGACCCCCGGGTACCGGCAAAACGTATACCTCCGTCGAAGCAATCAAGACCATGGTGGCCAATCGACGCAGACACGGAGGACCACCCATTCTTGTTGCCGCCCAGACCAACCACGCCCTGGATCAGCTCCTTGCGCATTGCATCAAATCCGACCTGAAGGTTCTTCGAATGGGTGGGAGGACCCAGAATGACCAGATCAAGCCGTTCGTACTGTTCGAGCTTCGCTCGAAATGCTCCAGGTTGCCCGCGGACAACAAGTGCCGCTTAGTCGACAATAAGCGCCGTGTGAACGCACAGAGAATCCAGGAGCTCACCGATGCCCTGTTCAGCGACCGGCTTCTAGATCCGGATGCGCTCCTACAATTCGGGATTATGACCGTGGCTCAACATCAGTCCCTCGCCGACGAGTCAATGGAAACCCACGTCGCTGTTGAGGGCCACGGCCCATTTGCGCTCTGGCTCGGCGACAGCTTGATCCCGGCCAAGATTCGCGAGGAGCGCCATCCGACCCAGCTTGAGCTAAATGAAGCCGAGGCCCGCAAGAATCTTCCCGAATTCGATTTCGACGACGACGACGAGCTCGAGAACATTGGATACGACGACTCGGACGAAGACCTTTGCCGCCTTCGTGGCTCACTCATCAAGTTGAACCATGTCTGGACGGGGAAAGATCCGGCGCGCCTAACATCTTGGGATCGCGCCATCAAGCGTGCTCTCCGGACCGATGATCTCTACAGCATCGATAAAGACTTGCGCGGTGCCGTTTATCAACACTTCCAGGCCAAACTCTTAGATGCCATGGCCTCTAGGTTTGCAGCCCTACTCGCTGAGAACATCAAACTTTGCAAGGAGCGCAAGGCACTCAAGTTCTTGGGAAACTCCCAACTCGTTGAGAGGCAGAGGATCGATATCGTCGGCTGCACCACCACCGGTCTGAGCAAGTACCGCGGGTGTCTTGCCGCAATGCAGCCCCGGTCGCTTCTGATCGAAGAGGCAGCAGAGACTCGCGAGGCGAACATTGTGTCCGCCTTATACCCCTCGGTCCAGCAACTCATACTGGTGGGCGACCACAAGCAGCTCGCGCCAAAGTGCGACGTCCAGCGGCTCGGCGACGCGCCTTACAACCTCAATGTGTCTCTCTTTCAGCGGCTTGTCAACCTCAACATGCCGTTCGTGATGCTCAATCAGCAGCGTCGTATGAAACCAGAGCTTCGCCAACTTCTTACCCCATTCTACCCCGACCTGTTTGATCATCCGTCCGTAGAGTCGTCGAACAACAACAGGCCTGATGTTCTAGGCATGGGCGGCCGCAACTCTTGGCTGTTCGATCATATCTGGCCCGAGGACACCAATTCGGACTACAGCAAGTTCAACGAGCAAGAGGCCGAGATGATCACCAATTTCTTTGCCTACCTTGTCTCAAACGGCACTCTCGCCGAGAAGATTACGGTTCTCACCTTCTACAAGGGCCAGCGTAAGGTTCTGTTGAGAAAGCTGAAGCGCCACCCATCCCTCATGGGCTCAGACTTCAATGTGTGTACCGTGGACTCCTATCAAGGCGAGGAAAACGACATTGTCCTCCTGTCTCTTGTGCGGAGCCCCCAGCCCGACCGCCCTTACGCCGTAGGCTTTTTGGAGGATGAACGCCGGGCCGTCGTCGCCATCAGTCGCGCTCGTCGGGGACTTTATGTCTTTGGGAATGTCGACAACGTCCTTGGGGCCCATCAGGGTTCGCGGGACTTGTGGTTCAAGATTTGCTCCGGGTTTGCGAAGCAGGGGCGAATCAATGACGGTGGCCTTCCCATTGTGTGCCAGCCTCACGGCCGCGAGAGCTGGATCAAAGAGCTCGACGACTGGGGAAATAAGTCTGGAGGATGCGACCAACCGTGCAATCAAACACGGCATTGCGGTCACTCATGTGCCCTGAATTGCCATGCGTAAGTTGCAACCCGACATGGTCGTCTCAAAGCAGCCACTGACACCGTCACAGGATAGCGCATGAGTATCTTCCATGCAGCGAGCCATGCCGCGAGAAGCTCGTGTGCGGTCACGGATGTCAGAACCTGTGTGGCCAGACGTGTTCTTGCGACTGCCAGACTTTCAAAGAAGTTCACCGCCCAGCGCATACCGTTGCCAAGCAGGGCATCGAGCAAAGGCTCATTCAGATGGGAGCAGAGGAAAGCGTAATGCTGCGGGCTTCAGAGAGCCACCGCAACGCATCACGCCTGCTGCCTACACCGCTACCTGCTGCCAAGCACCTTCAAAATAAGGGAAGAGTTGGTCCGGCCCAGCCGCTTAGGCCGCCCACTGCTGCTCAGGTGGTGGAGACTGCTGCGGAATGGGGTCGATACGTCGAGAACATTGATCAACACGACGAAGTGCTGCGTCTGGAGCACCAAGCCGATCTCGAGGCTGCTGCAGGCAATCAGCCCTCCGAGGGCGTGATTCGGGATGTTTATCGGCCGACTTCGCTCATGAACGGCCAACGGGTTGGCGCCGGTGGCAAAGTTGTCCACAACGTTCCGTTGACTTACAGCCAGGCGGCTGCTGCTGCTTCTACCAACGGACAACCAGCTCAGATATCGAACGGACCTGGTCACACCCAAGGTGGTCACCCCTCAAACTTTTCCGCTGCGGCCAACGGTTTCAGCCAGAGTGCAGGAAACAGCCAACTCGGCCACGGTGGAGGCAAAGGGAGCCAAGAAAAGGTTCCTGAGAATGGTGGGAGGAACCAACCCATTTCCGTTCAGCAGCCCGTTCAGGAGACCCCAGTCCAGCAGCCTCTCCCACGCTTCGGTGAGGAAGTGTACGACCTCCTCATCGGCATTTCGCTCGATGACAGCACCTCCCACACCGATACCAGCGGCTCCATTGAACTTCTCGCAGGTCATGAGGTGACTCCACAGCTCCTTGCTCAGTCCGGCTCCGTGATCTCACCTCCCCCCGGGTTCCCGACACCCAACAACATCTCGGGCACACAACCTGCGGCGCCGACTCACAAGTCTGACAAGGAGGAGGAGTGGCTCATTGAGTTCTGATCTCCCATTCTGTTCGCTTTGGTTTCTTGATGGTCGTTGACGGCGCCAACGCGCTCTGATCTGAGGCAGGCAACGGGGCCTCGGACACGACAGCGGTTGGCAGTATCTAGTCTGTCTCTCTTTCTATCTCGTGGAGTTACCAATGTTTGGGTTGAGTCATGTTGGGTTATGGATACTATCAGCGGTGTCACTTCGTCAACCAGCGCGCCGACAGGTCGTCGTCGCCCACGGTCAAGGCCCGCGCCGGTCACAGAATGTGTGTAGTTAGCAGATTTGTTGAGTAGTTCAAGCTTGTATTGCATTGCATTGTATTGCATTTGCCTTGTGACCTCGGTGACATTGCATTTCTCATGCGGCTGTACCAATAGTTTTTGCTTCACCCCTTTTTCGCCAAAGTCAACAAAGACAACAATCTCCAGCAGCCACCAAAACATAAAACGGCTCAACCCCAAACGCCATATTCCTCGGGGTATTTTAAATGAACACGGCGGCAAGCTCCTGCTAACCCTCACCACCCAGATATATCCCACCAAAACCTTCTCTCCCCAGCATAACCCGCCTCGCGCCCTCCTACTTCGAAACCCCAATCTCATACCCAATCAACACCTCGGTCGACGTGCCATCCCACCCCCTCGTCCCAGCAATAGAGATCATAATCCTCGACGTCGGATCGACATACAGCCCCGACACCACCCCGGCCCTCGGCGGCCCCGGGATGATGATAAACGGCACCTTGCTGTGCTTGACCGCCGAGTTGTCGCGCAGGTCATACAGCCGAAGGATGTCGTGCGACGCACACACGAGGTGCCGACCATTCGGCATGGGCCGCACGGCGGTGACGGCGCCGGAGCCGGCGGGGAACTTGAGCACGCGCTCGGGCTGCCAGGCGCTGGAGGCGCGGTGGACGGCGTACTCCTCGACGGTGCCGTTGCGGCGGCCCGCGTAGATCCAGTTGCCGTCGGGCGACCAGCAGGCGCCCATGCAGAAGGGGGGCACGCCGCGGCGGTTGTTGATGCGCGCGATCGGGTCCGGCGCGCGGCGGTCCCAGATGCGGATGGTGCCGTCGATGGCGGCGGAGAGGAAGGTCGAGGTGGAGGATTGGGTCGGGTCGGTGTGCGGAGGGGGCGCGGCGGAGGTGAAGACGAGGGAGGGGGAGGTGCGGCCGTTGGGATGGGTGGTAGTGGGGGGAGGGGCGTCTGGGAGTTGGGTTGGTGGTAAGGGAGCGGAGGAGGGTGGAGGGATGGCGGTTTCGGTGGTGATTGGGGCTTGGGTGAAGTCCATTGACATGTCGCGAGCCGTGTCGCCGGTCATGGTGTCGCTGTTGGCGAGGTCGCCGTGTGGATCGGTCTGCGTGGGACCGGGTCCGTCTTGTGCGGGCGGAAGTATTTCTGTTGCGGATGGCACGCCCAAGTCCAGGGAAGACCCGGCAGCCATGTCGGTGTCGCCCATGGTGAAGTCACCCGAGTGATCGTCGTGAAGGCCCATGTCCATGGCCCTGGAGAATTCGTCGTCATCGTCGCCGAATGCCCCTCCTCCTCCACCGCCCATGGTGTCGTTGTCACCAAAGAGCGACCCGGCGGGACTACCGAAGAGTGATTCGTGTTCTGGGGATCCAGAAGCATCCGGAGCCACCCCCATGTCATTTCCAGGCGCGTGCGCCGCGTCTACGGCGTTAGCCGTCCCATTTGTGAAAAAGCCATTCACACGAGGCTTGGACTCGGTAAAAAAGGTGTCGCTCTTGATCTCGATTTCGCTCGCCTCTGCTGGGATGGGCGCGCCGCTTGCCGGACGCAGCTCAATGGCTGAAATCTGTCCTCCACTACCCTCGAACCGGCGTATGACGTTGCCCGTGTTCAAATCCCAGTCGAGGACCGTCTTGTCCCAGCTGCCGCTCAATACGCTCTTTTCGTCGGACGCGAGCTGCAGCACGCTGACGGCATTGGTGTGGCCGCCCTCCCTCAAGCAGTGTATCCTCTTGCCCTCGTCGTGTCGAACGCTCTGGAGGTTGATGCCGCCGCTTTCGAGACCGCTGAGAAGCCACAGTGCTTCACTCTGGATTGCCAGGCTGTACACGGGCGACAATATCCTCTCCTCGGCGCGTGCATTCGGCGGTGCGGGCTCCTCGTTCTCCCAGTAGCTCATCAGCATGCCAGCCTTGACCACGCTATCGACAAAGGGGTGGCGTTGCGCGACGGTGAGCTGTTGCTTTCCGTTTATGGTGCCCATGCCGTCGTACTTGCGAATGTAGCCGTCAGAGCCGCCCGTGATCCAGTACCGCAGGTCGGGGGTGATGGCCATCGCGTTGATGCTTGTCGCCTGGGGCGCAGCCATGGTCGGCACAATGTCGTATAGCGGGGCATCGATATACTCTTGTCGCAGGACGGGACGCCATCGCGACGCAGCCAGGGGGGACGCGGGTGCGGATGCGCGGGCTGTGGCCTCTTGTTCGGCTGCTTGGCTGCCGGGCGGCGGTGCCTGGGATTCGTCGAAGGACTCGGCCTCAGCTCCAAGCTCTGCTTCTTGTTCCGGCTCCGGCTCGTCTTGTTCGTCTTGATCCTCCTCCTCCTCTTCGTTTTCCTCCTCGGCGTCGTTCTCGGGCTCGAGGTCGTCGGCGTCCTCCATGAGCTCGTCTTGCTCGTTCTCGGAACTCGCGTATTCGTCGTCCATCTCGAACTGTGCGGGGGTGCAGTAACTGATGAAGAGTTGTAGTATCCAATTGGGAAGTGGCGTAGCTCGAAGCGATTGTTGTTGAATTGGCGGCAAAGTGCAGCAGGATGTTGAAGGTTGAACGCGCCAAAAGAGTTGAAGCTCTTGGGTCCGTTGCGGCAGCCGAAGCAACGCGCACCAGCAAGGTCCCCGCAGCGGTGCATGTGGGCCGAGCTCCCCGCAGCCTGTCCCGCCGATGGAGGGGCAGGGGTCCGCTGCCACAGCAGACTCCCACTCCACAGGTGACAATAAAGCGCCTATGCATGTGAGCGTCACGTCACGATCCAAGGCTTTTAATGGGGTTCGGGTGCAAGGAAGAAGAAGACTGTTGTCGAATTATGCTTGGTGCTGGTGGCATTCCCGACGCGGGCTGAGACCACTCCAGCAAAGTCCATGGAAGACCATGGCGTTGTCAAACAGCCCAGTCCTCCTCGACAGGATACCGCGTCCCTAACGTTAACAGCTAGGCAGATAGATATCTAAGAGTCCATCTCGCAGCAGCCATATTACTAAAAGTGCAAGTATGCAGGTCCACCGTCTATCATGACATAAAATAGCCCGCTCAGGGGGCAGGCAGATAACAGCCCGGAAATAACATTAGGCTGGCTCACGGAAGGTCGCCGACAGCCTACGGAAGCTCCGCATTGACCCCGTGGAGAGCCGAGCGACGGATGAATTCTTCCAGCCGGCCGTCGTCCGGCTTGGTAGGGCTGCCGTGCTGGGGACAGGATGGGCATGTGCAGGGCGGGCCAGCGAACGTGTCGATCTCTGAGCAGGCCGATTCCGAGCTGCGGCCATGGTGTGACGGCGGCATGGGTTGGCCGGTTTTTTGGGGCGAGCTGCTAATGAACTGGCCAGGATTCTCCTCCGGGGGAGCCACCGCGGTGGCATCTGAACTCGAGCGATAGTCCATGGCTAGAGCGGCATGGCTATCGCCATTGCGTGGTGGTGTAATACTGCAAGGTAATTCGACGACAAGGGCGTCAAACGGGTTGTCGACGGGGCGTTCGTCCGCCTCCTAGTCTGTGCCGTTACCCGACACGCCCCCTCTCCAGAGCCCGTAAAACCCTTCACAGTTCTTCCACATCTTGATGGTGCCATCCTCGGACCCTGTCGCGTACAGATTCCCATCCGGCGAGAAGGCGATGGACCAGATCGGGCCGTGGTGGCCCTTGTGCACGTCAATCTCTTTGGTGTCATCCCAGTTGTAGACGCGAGCCCAAGTGCCCGGGTCCTCCCCAACCACAAACTTCCTGCCCTTCAAGTCGAGGGCGACGCTCGCGATTCCATGGGAAAGCTTGATTTGCTTCAAATCGTCCTCGGCTCTTGGGCCTCCCCAAAAGTATGCCGTCTTACCAGCAGCAACCGCGAGCACAGGAAGGCCGCCGCCAATGTCGGTAGGGGAGCTGTGCGCCGGCGCCAGGGACACGAGCTCGCATGACTTGATCTCGGCTTCCAGCCTCACCTCCCTAATGCAACGCCGAGAGGGCAGATCGAACCAGCGAAGAGTATCGCCCGAGGCGGTGATGATGATGCGGGGATCTTGTGCCCACACAATGAATTTGATGGCCTCCTTGTGTACACCCTCGCCGATCTCGAACGCCCGCGATGTTTCGATGGTGGGCGCGTTGACAACGCCTGCATTGGCCGACGACGACTCGACTGCCGGCTTCTGGTCGTGCAGGTCGAAAATTCGCAGCTTCTTTTCAAACCCTCCCGTTGCAATCATCCCGGATTGGTCAAAAGGGTAGGCGATGGCACGGACGATGTGATCGTGCTGCAGCACATACAACAGCTCGCCGGTATGGGTGTCCCAGATCTTTGCGGTGAAGTCGGCAGAGGCGGTCGCCGCAGTCGTGGCATCGGGGCTGAGTCTCGCTTGCCATACGGCGCCCTTGTGGCCGAGGAAAGTGCCGATCCAGTCGCCCGTCTGGCCGTCGCGCAGCATCGGGTTGCCATCTGGGAGAAGAAGGGGGTTCCGTTAGTGGGAGCAGCGACAGCGAGGAGAGATCCGGCGCAAACCTTTGCACGCAGAGATCATGTAGTACACATCTTCCTTCTCGAGCGGCGAGAAGCTCAGATGAGGGACAGGCCGCGAGTGGCCGTGGCAGGTCAGCGGCACGTATTGACGAGGGGCAGTCGTGTCGCCCATTCTGAGTGCCGGGTGGTAGCGTCGTAAATGTGGGACGATGGGAAACTCGAGAATCGAATGGCGTCGACCCGTCGAATGCGGGACACCGAAGGAGATTGCGAACTGAGGCGGTCACGAACGAGCGTTCGCCGTCGTCGATGCTGCCCACGACAACGGTGGTGTGGCGACAAGCGCAGTCGGTCTGCCGACGGAAAGAAACCTTGCGAAACGGAAAGACAAAAGAAAACCAAAGAACGGAAATGTCGTAACAGGTCGTGGTCGGGTCGTTAGAGAGGAGGCGGGAGAGTAGGCCGAAGTGGTCGTCAGGCCTGGTGCCGCTGGGGGGCAGAAATTGCAGTGGGTGGAAAGGGGATGGAGGTGATGTCCAGCAAGCGTCGTCTCACCATCCAGGCCAGGCGAGGCCAGGCGACAGGCGAGTGCGGGGTGCCACACGCAGCACATGCCAGGGGCGGGCTTGCCAGGCTCGAGCCAGGTTGGGCCACTGCACACTGCAGCAGCCCCGCGTGGTCTGAGCTCCGCGTCCGGTTCCACCTTGACCAGCTCGGGTTGCTTGCTGCCCTCCTGCAAGAGGGCATCTCGCTTTCTTTCTATTCGTCTTAACCTTTTTCCTCTTCCTTTACTCGGATGGCAGATGCTGAGTCTAATACATCCATTGTAATTGGCAATGGCAAATTCAAGAGTGAATAAATAGGTAGCTGTATGGATTTATACATTCTCTCCAGCATGCATTCCTCGGCTTCCAGTGACCCCCAGACCATACTTTGCCCCGCTTTCAGGTCCCAGTGGCTCGGCCCAAGCAGCCCAGTCGCTAACGTGATCGTCATCCCCCAACCAAGGCCCCCGGGCTCCAACACAGAGGCAACCATTCCAAGCAATTCCATGCCACTCGCCGTTCCTGACAAATAATTGACATCTCAGAAAAGCCCGTCCTGGCACTCGCTTGACCCGTTCCTCGCGCGATCTCCAGCTCCTTGCGGCCGGATCTCTCCCGAATAAGACGTTCATCCATCAATCGTTACCCCGCCTCCTCCCACCGGCCACCAACAAACAGACAGAACACCACCCGCGATGCCGGATTTCAAGCTATCGGCCCAGCTCAGGGGCCATGATGCAGATGTAGGTGTCTCTGGGAGTGACGGTGCTTGGGGGAGGTCTCGAGGCTAATGCTGCAGCGTCCGCCAGGTCCGAGCTGTGTGCTTTCCCGCTGCCAACACCCTCCTCTCCACCTCCCGCGACCAAACAGTCCGTCTCTGGCGCAAGACCGCCGACAAGCCCCCAACCTTCGATGCCACCATAACCAGCCAAGGGCATGGCTACATCAACTCTCTCACATACCTCCGCCCGTCGCCAACCTGGCCCGAAGGCCTCATCATCTCGGCTGGCCAGGAAGCCATCATCGAAGCAAAGCGACCCACCCTGACCTCGGCCGACAATGCCGACCGGCTCCTTGTAGGGCACGGCCACAACGTCTGCGCACTCGACGTATCTCCACGCGGGGCTTACGTGGTGTCTGGTGGCTGGGACGGGAAGTCGCTGGTCTGGGAGACAGAAAAGTGGCAGATCTCAGCCCAGCTGATGCATCAGGGCGAGGTCAGGAGCGTCTGGGCTGTTCTCGCCTATGACGAGCACACGGTCATAACAGGCAGCGCCGACAACTACATTCGCATCTTCGACCTCCGCCAAGTCAACGGTAACGGCGAGGTTGAGCCACGGCGCACTCTTAGCACCAGCTCGGTTGTCCGCGCCTTGTGTAAGCTTCCCAGCGGCCTCAAGGGGCATCCCAGCGGGGCCGAGTTTGCGAGTGCTGGCAACGATGGTATCATCCAGCTGTGGAAGATGAATGGCACACAGGTTGGAACGCTACAGGGTCACGATAGCTTCATCTACTCCCTTGCTTGTCTGCCGACAAGTGAGATCGTCAGCGCTGGCGAGGACCGCACGGTCCGGATCTGGCGGGGCTCGGAGTGCATCCAGACAATAACACACCCTGCCATCTCCGTGTGGTCGGTTGCTGTGTGCCCTGAGAATGGAGACATCGTTTCCGGCGCTAGTGACAACATTGTGCGCGTCTTCACTCGCAATGCGGACCGCACGGCGCCGCCCGAGGCACTATCCCAGTTTGAGGAGTCGGTTCGGGCGTCTGCGATTCCACAGCAGCAACTCGGCCCGTCAATCAACAAGGAGCAGCTAAACCCGAAGTCTTGGCTTCTCAACAATGCGGGCAAGAAGGATGGCCAAGTAACCACGGTGCTAGAAGACGACGGCAGCATTGGGGCCTATCAATGGTCGCTAGGTGAGTGCTTACTTGTAACCTATGGCTTGAAGCGCCTTTCCGCTAACGTTGTGGCAGGCGAGCAGCGCTGGGTCCACGTTGGGACCGTCGTCGACTCTTCCGGCAGCAGTGGACGAAAGGTCCAATACAATGGCCAAGAATACGACTACGTCTTTGATGTCGACATCGAAGAGGGCAAACCAGCCCTCAAGCTGCCATACAACCTCTCGGAGAACCCGTACGAGGCTGCAACCAAATTTCTCGGGAATAACGAGCTTCCCATCTCATACATCGATGAAGTCGCCAAGTTCATCGTGAGCAACACCAAGGGCGCGACAATCGGGCAGGCTGCGGAGGCTCCTGCCGACCCATACGGAGCTGATTCGCGATATAAACCTGACCAAGTCGAGCAACCCAAGAAGTACCTCCCTCATACCGAGTACCTCTCTCTCACCCAGGCCAAATGGGAGCCGGTCGCCAAGAAGCTCAGGAGTCTCAACGAGAAGCACATCCTGGCCGGAAACAAGCACATCGCGATGAACCCCGACGGTCTCAGCCGTCTCGAAACGGTCCTGCAGGCAACGATGGGCAAACCCGTCCAAAAGACAGAAAACTCGGCCGCGCTTCTTGAGGCCCAACGTAGCATATACACTTTCCTCACGCAATGGCCTTACAGCGACCGCCTCCCCGCCCTCGACGTCCTCCGCTGCTTCGTCACGCGGCCCAGCTCAGCCTCCCTCAAAGACCCCAAGTTTGGAAACCTCGTCGACATCACCCTTCGCGCTGCGCTCGCCACCGAGGACCCCATCCCCTCCGCCGACGAACCCCTGACCGACCTTCTCAACACCCTCGACGCCTCCAAGCTCAACGCAAACAACATCATGATGGCCCTGCGCACCCTCACAAACCTCTTCGCCACCCCTGAAGGCCGCACCCTCGCCGCTGCCGAAACGCCCGCCATCGTTGCCGCCCTGGCCCGCATCGCGGGCGTGGAGGGCGGACACGGACCCATCGGTGCAGAAAACAACAACTTGCAGATCGCCCTCACCTCGGCCGCGTTCAACTTTGCCTGCCTCGCGTTTAACCAGCGCGACTCAATCGAGCTGGAACAACTCATGGTGTTGTGCCAGATCGCCGAGGCCATCATCCGGCGCCAGGCGGACCCGGAGGTGCTGTTCCGTGCGGTGATGACGCTGGGCATGGTGCTGGCCATTGGGGGGGAGGCGAGGGACTTGGCTAAGACTTTGGAGGTGGGTGAGCCTGTGGGAGAGGCGGCCAAGAAGGGAGGAGAGGAGAGGTTGAAGTTGGTGGCTGGGGAGTGTCTGGAGCTTTTGAAGCGGTGATCGGTGGACGTTGCCCACTCGTTACCAGAGGAGCCCGCCGGCTGGGCAATGATGACTTCATGAGCATAGTTTTGGCCCGCGCTGTCTGTATTAGCGATAGACCGCAATGTTCTAGCCTACAAAGTGAACCACAGGACCGTTGCGCCGCATTTGGGTGGCCCTAGAAATGTGAATGAAGCGTGTACCTTTCATGGTGAGCCTCCCAACCATCGATATAGAGTGGTACCTATGCTGGCTGTCTCACAACCCACATATCCCTTTCCCCTCACACCCTGAAATGCCACCACCTTCAAATGCAAAACCAATATGATTCACACCGGGAACCACAGTTGAGATTGACCGAATGTCTCAACAGCCATGAAGTCGAAGAAGTGATGATGCATTGCCTCCCAACCGCCCACCACTGTGACGGGCGACACCCCGACGCTGCTGAAACCCCCTGACTCCTCCGCCCAGCGGCTGATGACACGGTGGTGAGCGACCGTCCCTTTTCCACCATCGCATTCCGCAACTATGCTCTATCAGGTGAAAGTGAGCGAGTCGTCGCGAGTCGGGCAAAAACTGGGGGGTGGCGGCCAAGGGATTGTTTGTTCGCGGTGGAGGTTGTTCAAACCAGTCATCTCGATTTTGTCTCATCAAAAATCTCTATCCAACAACTAGGAGACCTGTTTGGCCCCGACCTGAGGGCACACGAGCGAGGATTAAGCACCCCGTGCACTTTGGACCCTGCCTGCCCTGCCCATGGCCACAGTCCAGCTCCCATGCTGCGCCCATCGCACAACGTAATAGATCCATCTCAAATGAGAGAAGAGGGATATGAAAAGTGTTCCACCAGATATGGAAAACCCCGATCCCATAAGATATAAGAAAAGCCGACCCAAAAAAACGCCACCCAAAATGCCCCAAGGTATACAGCCATACATAACCATCACATACGGTGGCGTGACAGACAGAGGATCGATCATAGCAACGCCAACAGCCCGGCGAGCAACACGGCCGCGTACCCGCCGTAGACGACGGGGCTCCCGCCGAGCTGGAACGAGCGCACGCCGGCGCTGCTGGCGTTGACGGCGCCCTGGCCGGAGGCGCGCAGCGTGAGGGTGTAGATGTCGGCGACGCCGATGTCGGTGCTGTTGAAGCAGTTGGTCTCGTTGACGAGCGGGATGCGCGGGTCGCCGGGCTCGGCGAAGGTGATGTCGACGCACTGGAAGCGCAAAATGTTAGTATTTTTTGACTGAAGAGATGGTGGGCTGGTGGGAGGGATGATTCGAGGGGAGGCATACCGAGTACAGCGCCGCGCCGTGCAGGGCCAGCTCGACGAGCTGAATCGTCGCGTTGTCGCCCGCCTTGACGGTGGCGTTGACCGGTAGCGCGACCTGGGGCAGGCAGACGGTGCCTGGGTAGGGGTTCTTGGTGGGGCCGATGATCTGGAAGGGCGTGATCATGGGGTTGCTCATGTTGGGCGGCCCGTGGAGGTTGTGGTTGAGGTCAGGCCCGTCGTTGCCGAAGCCCAGGTTGACGAAAATGAAAGCCGTGGCATGGCCTTGGAACCAGCCCGGCTGGAAGGCAATGGCACCGCCAGTCGTGGGCCAGAAGGTGCGGTTGGTTGTCGTGGGCATGCCGCCGCCTGGTGGATGTCAGTTGGTGGTTTCGGCTACAGGCGTGCACGGGAGAGAGAACTCACAAGGGTACATCCATTGCATGCCGTACGGAAATGATTCCGTTGTTTGCAAGTTGTTGCCTCTCCACCCCGGATATGTGATGATTGTGTGTGCGGACGCCAAGGTCGCGCTGGCGACGGCGAGGAGTGTTGATGTGAACATTGTGGCGGCTGGCTTGCTGTGTGAACCGGGAACAGGTGATAGTCCTAGTATCCCGACAACCTCCTCTCGCTTCCCGAGATGCCCTCCTCTTCAAATAAGTGCTGCCGCTTTTGTCTTTCCTTGGTCGTGGGCGCCGCCCGCGGTCGTCTCAGTCTTTGTGTGCGGCGTGTGTAACCTTGAAGTGGCGGGGGCTTGGTGGTAACCGAGTTGTCCACGGCGATATTGAGAGGATGGAAACCGGGACTCGGTGTCGAACTAAGGACAATCTTTCTGGGCGTGTAATTCGAAGAAATGAAAGCAAGTGGAAGCAAAGAACGGCATTCTCTGGGCAGAGGGAGGGTAATATCTGGTCCGGTGGTGGCATCGCGCGCTGCAGCCATTCCCCTCCCTCTCCAGCCGCCAGCCTTTGTCACCCCAAGCCAATATTGCATCCCCGCCGCGCACTCGCAAGGCACCATGGGCTGCCGACGTTCCTTTCCGCATGCCGAAAAGCCACCACCCATCCAATCTGGACGGCTCTTTGGCAGCAGCATGCTTGCCACCAGGTCGGCCAGTCAGAAGGGGGGAAACCGGCTGCAGGGTGCAAGCCGTGCATGCCGACCCTCCCGTCCCCTGCAAGCCGGAGGCCCTGTGGCCAATGGGCGGCCGCACCTGGCCGCTTGGCTGCGGGCGAGTCGCTGTGCTGGGG
>FTCU01003266.1_pt1 | contig 28618 bp, 35 predicted proteins | sample 1639521 | NCBI WGS metagenome assembly FTCU01 (sample SAMEA3914864, study PRJEB12502) | metagenome | biome: forest; material: soil | place: USA | collected 2012-03-12 | depth 0.3 m
GAACAAGAGGAGGAATCACAACACAGAGCCCAACATGCTTTGGCAAAGGACGCTCGCCGCCTCCTTGCTGGCGACGGGGGCACAGGCTGGGATTGGAGGTCTCATCATGGAGGGCTTGACGCGCAACAGCCCGGCGGTGGAGCGGAGGTTAGAAGAGATCGCAAAGGCCAACCTTCGAGCGCGAGGATACGTGGAGATTAGGGCAGTCGGCAACACTCCACTCAACGCCGACGGGAGCCTCGACATGGCGGCGTGGAACGAAGCGGCGAACACGGCATGCAGGGACGCTCTGAAGAACCTGCAGCTGGCGTCAAATCCATCCGGCGCATGCGTATGCTACAACCTGCCGCTGCTCAACAACGCCACTGGGACTTTCGAGGCCGACTTGAGGCTATTCCAGCTGAACGAGCCGACGGGCCAGTTCCAGGGCATTCCGCAGGACAAGATCGAGGTTGAGCTCTCGTACAACGGTGCGTCCGTGTCCGAGGTCAGCCAGCAGCCGGTGGGCTCGGGCGACCTGAAGCCCAGGCAAGCTGCCACCACCCAAACAACAACCAATGGGGATCTCAAGTTGCTGCAGTCGTACTTGTTCGTCGGGCAAGTGGACAAGGACCAAATGACGGGCCAAGTAACAACGTAAGTCATCCTCCTTTCAGACTCCCCAGCGCCGTTCGCTAACGTCCGTCCTCAGTGCTCAACTTCAGGCTCTCGTCATCCCCGTCATCACACTCAAAGCAACGAATGGTAACGGCCAGGTCGTCACCACCAACGTCTCGTCCAACGAAGCCGCCTTCGTCGCCGGCGAATTCTCCCAAGATATTGTCATGAGCAACACCCGCCTGGCCGAGCTCGCCGTCGAGGCCGAGCTGGCCCTTCTCAAAAACGGCACCGTCGCCTTCGTGCTCCCCGGCGTCCAGCTCATGATCTTCCCCATCGGCCTGGTCATCACCAGTGTCTGGATGCTGTTGGGATTCTTGGCTTACGGTATGGGCACGTACGCGAGGTACAACTTCAGGGAGGCACACAAGAGCAGGATGGCCTTTGCGAAAAAGGGGGGTGTGTCGAGGATCTGAGGACACCCTGGCGGGTGTGAATGCGTTCTTCTTTCTTCTTTTCAGCTTCGTTATACCACATCTCCATGGTGAGAGCATCTTTTTTCTTCTGTGCATCCTCCGCGCTACACCTGCAGCGTTTCCAAGATTCGTTTTCTTTCACTTGAGAGGCAAGGTGGCTGCGCCATCACCACCTCTGCTCTGCACACTACTGGCATATATCGTATATATCAATAAAGATGGAGCGTCATAGTGAACCCACCGCCGCGAGTTTAAAACCCAAAAGCTGCCCATCGGTGATGACTTGGCGTGATTCTGTTCCCTGGGTGCCCCTGGCCGCACTTGAAACAGCCTCAGTTTAGCTCAGTGCTTTCCCGAGGCCATCCGGTGAGAGCTTCATCCACAGGAGTCAGCATTCGCCACAAAGGGGCTTGAGCGGCTTTCCAACAGCAATGAACGCTGCTCTTGGGATAGAAAGATCCCTGATCCTAGACATCTTCAACACATCTCTTCCAAATCTGTCTTCAACACCAAACAACCTCAGTTTCCGATGCCAAGATCTCCACATTCCTCCTGGGCATCAACAGCTAGGGAAGGCTTCGAGATTCTTTACCCGCCTCTGTTATACCGTCCTCATTGGTTGGCAGGGTGTGAAGTTCAATTTAAGGTGTGTGGCGATAGCGATGCCAGCTCCGCAACAGGCTCCTCACTTCGCCAAGCATCCCCGGTTTTGCCATTGTCATCCACAAGTCCCCGACTCGGGAGGATGCCATTCAGGGTCCGGATGGGCCGCATGATGACCGCAGCTGTGGGACCAGCTCAGTTGAGCCCGTCTACTCAATACCTTGTGATGTCTCCAAGTGGTGGGGTTTCTCGACTTCTGTAAGAGGATGTTCTGGCAACTGTTTCGTTTGTTTGAGATGTTCTATCTATCCTGGTTTTCCTTCCCTCTCGCGTTTTTTGCATAGCCAACCTGGGTTCAGCAGATTCTTGCTCCCTGTCCTGTTGTTCGACACACCCTCCCTCCTCAGGGACCCGCCCGCCAGCCGTTTCCGTCGTGGAACCCGACGGTCTATACCAGTACACATCGTGGAGAACACAGCTTGACGGGACTGAGCTGCGAGCATCGTCAGGATGACGCCCACCATGCAGGTCTCGGCGCTCGTCGCCGAGATGCAGGAGACGCTGGCGACAATACACAACACCCTGGCCTCGCTCGACTCCAGCTTCCACGACGAAAAGCTCGACAAACTGGAGAAGAAACGCCACGATGCCATCCAGGCGTTGTCTTCGGCGTTCTCCGCCGAGTCCGAGCTCTTGGACCGGAGGAGGAGGGCCGAACGGGATATGATTACCGAGCTGCGGAGGAAAGAAGACGAGGAGCGAGAGGGGAAGAGACGCGAGGAAGATGAGAAGCTCGCTGTGAGAGATCGTGAGGAGGACGCGGCGCGAGATGGGAAGCTGGAGGGGGATATCGACGAGATTGAGCAGGAGATCGATGAGTTGATGACAAGAGTGGAGGGCGAGGCCCACGTGGCTACTGTCGAAGGCCGCGACAAGCTCAAGGAGTTACAAGAAAAGAGAAGGGTGAGTAATGCCCCGGATAGGAAACCACCAATGGTGTGCTGACATGGAATGATGTAGGAACTCAACCGGCTCATCGAGGAGCAATTGGAGATGACCCTGCCCACGCTCCCAGCTGTTCCGACCCGAACAAGAAGACCTACCAGAACCAGCATTTCGCCACATTCTCAGCCAGCATACAAGACGTTGTCGAGGGATTCGAAAGCTGCGGAACCGGTTAGCCATCTCGTGGCAGAGCATGGAGCCGAACAATCGCTCGACAGGTCAGGTCCAGCGCCACAAGCCGGTCTGGACACTAACCTGTCGACAGAGCGCATAGACTATGGATCGACAGACCAACAGCAAGCGCAACATCGCACTGAGGAGACGGTGAACGAGCCGTTTACCGAGAGTCTTGCTTCCCCCGGGCACCAGGAATCTCGGGATCGCCCAGATTCACCCACACTGGCAACTGCAACCACCTCGGCTCCGGGTGGTGACACTGGCTTCTCTGACGGCGAGGAGAGCTCACCGGGGTCTTGGTCAGACGAAGTCTCGCAAGATGAGGGCAACCACTCAGAGGATTACGAAGCGGTGGCACCGGCACCTCACCCAACCCGATATGACGTTGGCTCGCCGTCGAGTTATGTGTCGGACACCGACTTGCACGACAACAAGTTCACCCACCCCGGGGAAACTTACATCGAGAAAGGGGAATGCAGTGGTCTCGAACCCCTTCATCTAGGTCTGTCTGACGTTGAGAACGAGGGGGGCGCAAAGGACAGGCTCAGCCACACACCTGATTTCGATGAGAGTTCTTTCCATCTTGTTCAAGAGGTGTCGGTGCGGCCAACTTCGGAACCTAGCAAAGCTCCTTTGGACTTGCCGGAAGATCATGCTCGGCACAAATCAGAAGAACAGAAATATTCCGACCAGGAAGATGAAAATGAACGTCTTCCCGCACACGAGTCAGAGGATGTCAACGGCGCTGGGCAAGAAGTCGTGGTTGACACGGCTGGTTCAGACACTGTGTCAGACCACGATCACGACGAGGCCACCGATGATGACAACGGCGCCATCACACATGATGTCTCGGAACATCAACCGACTATTCATGCAGTCCTCGAAGCGAAAGAGCCCACGCTTTCTCGGGGCGGTGATCTGTCTCTTGATGATCACATTGCTTCATCAGAACACGAAAGCCATGAACCCGAGCACAACGAGCCGCAAGCACATGAGGAGCTTGATGGCGCGATTGTGTCATCCGATCAGCATGAAGAGAACCAGCCATCGCCAGAACATCCGAATGATAGGGTCCAGGACGCAGAGCACGAAGAGCAGACTCAGCACCCAGACCACGGAGTCTACCCTTCCTCGCATCTGGCTGAGTCTGAAAAGGACTACGACACGGACACCGACTCCCAGCATTTTGTCACGCCATTGCCATCCCGTCACTCGCTGAGAACGTTCAGCCAACAACAGCAGGCAAACCTTTCCCACGACACCGACGATGACGACTATATCGGGAGCCATGATTACGGAAGCGATGATGCCCGGAAGCATGAGCTGGAGCATCAGCATGCCGCCACTGTACACGGCGAGGCCGAGCTGTTCGACGATACTGACCGGAGCGAAGACCACACCGAACCAGAAGATGTTGGGTCAGAGAGACCACATGCTAGTCAGCAAGGGGCCCCGGTGTGGCGTTCAGTCCTGGGACATGAAACTCCGGAAGCGGACGCAGATACCCAGGCCTTGCTCGATGTTGAGACACCAAGATCTCCTGAGAACTACGTCCGCCATAAAAGCTGGGCAGAGGAGGTCGAGGGGTATTTCGAGAACGAAGACGAGGACGAGCCCGAATCACAACCGGAAACTCCGTCTTTGAAACCGAACGAGACGGTGCATGGCCCAACCGAGTCAGACCAAGACTCACCAGCCAGAACGGATATTGCCTCGAGTGAGCACCACCACGAGCGCCCCGAAACCCCTGCCGGGCATGAGTCCTTGGTCTCATCAGAGTACGTGACCCCTGAGACCTTGGCGACCCGTGATACCAACAGCGTGCCCCGGCGCGGGAACGATGGTTGGACCCCTCAGTCTCAGGATACCCAGAGCACATTCTCCTCCCCTCCTGTGTCACCAGTTCAAAGTCCGGCTCCGGACAAGAGCGAGCCAGTACCCAGCAGCCACCCAGGAACCGAGCCACGAGCCCAGCACCACGAGCCTCAGAGCAGCCCGCATCTCGCCGAACAAGAAGACCCTTTCATCGACGAGACGGACCGCAAGACACCAGTAAACCTTATGCCGCCCTGGAACAGGCGGGGATCTCCAGGCCAAGCTTCACCCGACGACAGCCCCCCCAACGAAGGCAACACAGGCAGCCTCTTCCAACGGATGCGCAACATGTTCGAACAGCCCCGTTCCAACATCTCCAGCCGCGACCGCGACCGCGACCGCAACCGCGACTTCTACGCCAGCTCCGGCCGCACCCGTCCCGCTAGCGGCGCATGGTTCTCCCAGCCAGCCGACCCCCCGCCCACCACCCAAAAGCGCTTCTCTTCCTTCCACCCCCCAATCAGAACTGGCAACAGCACTCCTCGAAGCCCTCGGAGTCCTCAGAGCCCTCTCAGCCCTTCCTTCTCACCAACCCTCCAGCAGAATCAGAATCAGAATTGACCACGCTCGGGGGACGTGGCGGCGGCAGCGGCGGTCAGCACGGCGAACAAACCAACTAGCAGCGTCACTGAACAACCCCGACAGCGTGAACAACAGCAACTGCTGCAGGTACCACAGCAGGCACCTGCTAGCAAAGAAGCTATTGTGCTAGAGCACAACTTCGACCGGCTCAGCGTGCTCTCCATATCAGCCGAAATTTCAGTAGACGACGAAGTCGAAGATGACTACTCCGAGGAGAAAGAAGCAGAGGACAAACACGAAGAGGAAGCGGAGGAGACAAAGACAGCGCGGCTGCGGCTACGGGCAAAGCCTGCCATTGGTCTAGCACGGAGTGGGAGTAACGCGCCGCCGCGGGGGTATAAGGAGGCGGCGGGTGACGCAAGGTTGGCGTGGCGGTGGGTGGAGGGGTGGAGGGCGAGGCTGAGGAAGGGGGGTGATGTGGTGGAGAAGGCGAGGTGGGAGTGGAGGGTGGAGAGGAGGGGGCCTGTTGTTGTTGTGAGGGAGGCGGGGGAGGGGGTGGGTCAGGGGTTGGGTTCGTAGGTGTGGTGTGGTGTTGGGCGGCGGGCCGCGTGGAGGGAGTTATAAGTGGGTGAAAGGTTTCGTTTGGACTTTGATCATCATGGTAGGAAGAGTGATGTTCGTTCTTGATGTCAGGTGTTGGATACCGTACCGAGTTGGAGATGTTGTTTACCTCGGTAAGTGGACTGTAACCGCTTTCGTGGTCGGCACACGGCGCCAAGATTGATGAAGGCTCGTCCATGATTCGCGCGGCTTACCCACAGCCGCTGCCCGTAGATTTAATGCGGATACAGAAAATCCCCGAATTGCGGAGCCAGGCCTTCCTTTCAGTTTCGATTCAGCCATATTGGAACCTGGCGGACCGCGTAAATGAGGATGCCCCGCCCCTCTCCTCGCCCCTGACACACCCCCATTCTCACTGCAGGTCCTGATGATGGTGATCTTGGAATTCCCTTCCCAGCCTTGGCGATCCGATGGGGAACGCACCTAAAATCTGGAGAACAGGAAACAACTTCACGGCCTGTGAAACGCCAAGTACTGGGGTGCTGAGCCCCAATTGCACTTCCAAGAGAAGCAAATTCCCTGCTAACGGGATTCTGTTCGGCAAATTGGGTCAATATCATCTATTACATATATGGGTACCTACTGATCAGCACTGCCGCCCTTGCAAGGTCTCTACGCAGAAGTGCACGAAATCAGAGAGCCCGCCACACTCGCCAACAAGATTCGCCTGTAACCAGTATAGTTGAGGATCAGTCTCGAGAAGGGAGTCCTTGCCGGTGCCGAATGCCTTCCTTGTTTTCTTCCTTGTCGAATCCCGAAGCCAAAATCCGGGGACAGCAGGGCTAGGACCCTGTCCGGGTAAAACCTCGAATAGTATCCGACCCGCTCCTGATTGGATCTACATCTTTCCCCATGCCATTGAGGCCGTGGCAAGCAATACCGGATAGCCGCCAACCCCAGAGCTACCACCGACAAGGTGGTAGCGGAGGAAGGGAAGTTTATCGCGATATGATCGCCGCGGGGGTCCGAGTCCGGCGCTGACGCAGCTGCCGTGGCCCTCTCCGTGCCTGTGAACGCGGCCAGAGTACTTATGCAGTCTCTCCCGTGCTCTAGAGAGCCAAGAAGCTTCACACACATTCTCAAGACACGTTTATCCCAGTCTTTCACTGACAGAGGCCAACCATGAAGTTCCTATCTCAGCTTTCGGCCGCGCTCGGCCTTATCGCCGGCAGCGCCATGGCTCACCCCGTTTTCGATGAGCTCGTGGAGCCGACCGCGCCGCTCAAGCGCGCCCAGGCTGCTCTCACCCAGGTCACTGGCTTCGGGGCCAACACCTCGAATACCAAGATGTACATCTACGTGCCAAGCAAGCTCGCTGCGAAGCCGCCCGTCATTGTGGCCATCCACTACTGCACCGGGACTGCCCAGGGATACTACAGCGGTTCTCCCTATGCCCAGCTTGCCGACCAGAAGGGCTTCATTGTCATCTACCCCGAGTCGCCCTACAGCGGTACCTGCTGGGATGTGTCGTCCAAGGCGGCGCTTACCCATCTCGGCGGCGGCGACAGCAACTCCATTGCCAACATGGTCAACTACACGTTGACCAAGTACAACGGCGACGCCAGCAAGGTGTTCGTCACGGGCTCTTCGTCCGGTGCCATGATGACCGTAAGCTGGACGCCTCTGGCTTGATGTCGAGACTTTAGCTGACCTCTGAGTGCAGAATGTCATGGCCGCTACCTATCCCGAGATGTTCCAAGCAGGAATCGTCTACTCGGGCACCGCTGCTGGGTGCTTCTACAGCCAGTCCGGCGGCGCCGACGCCTGGAACAACTCATGCGCCAACGGCCAGGCCCGCGGCACGCCCCAGGTGTGGGCCAAGGTGAGCAGCAACCGCGCCATCTGCGGCCCCTTTTCCAACGGCAGATTTGCAATTCTGAGCTTTATCAAGTGACTAACGCCGTTTCAGATGGTTACTGACATGTATCCCGGCTACAATGGCTCGCGCCCCAAGATGCAAATCTACCACGGCTCGTCGGACACCACGCTCAACCCGAACAACTACAACGAGACCATCAAGCAGTGGTGCGGCGTGTTTGGCTACGACTACACCAAGCCCGACTCCACCGCGGCCAACTCCCCGCAATCCAAGTACACGACCTACACCTGGGGCGACCACTTGGTGGGCATTTATGCACAAGGCGTCGGACACACCGTGCCAATCCGCGGTAGCGATGACATGAAGTACTTTGGGCTGTAAAGTATAAGAAGCAGGTAGCAGTAGTGCTAGTTTGTACTGCTCGTTTGTAGCTGTGGGTTGGATGGGCTTTGGGTAGAGCGTGAGTGGAAAAGGGGTAAACCGTGGAATTCCTGACAACTGGCCCTAAGAAATAAAACCCATCGTGAGATTTTACACCATCCTGAACGCTGCTAGACACTTCAATGGATATTTTCGCAACAGTATCAATTTCCCATCCACCTGCGAGAGAACGCCAAATCACCCTTTAGTCAGTCGCCCCTGTTAGCTGGTGCGACCACATGACCAACATATACGACCATAATCATCTGCTAGAGAACTTCGGATTCCGTTCCCTTTCTCGCGCATCTCTCCCCCCTGGGTCTATGATCCACGACGTTAATGTCTCAGTGCTGGGGCTAGCAGTAGACTTTCGATAGCCCGGCTCAAAGTGAAATAGTTGTCGCAAGCCGGCTGCAGGAGTAAGCTCAGACACATATTTTAAGCCGTACGGTTGCAGGAAAAATTGGTCTCAGGCCTCTAGGCACTGGGAGGTATCAGCGAATTGCGCAGTGTATGCCCGCGCGTTCTGTTCGTACAGTTGTCTGTTTTGAACATATCTCTCCGGCACCAGCGCTTCATCGACAGTCGGGTCGGAGAGCAACGACAGAAGCTTGCGAGGACTTTCGGGAGGGTCAAAAAGGCCCGGCAAAGGTGGATGTGTCTGCGTGGACCTGCGTATTCCGTAGTGGTAGGTGCTTAATTATGTCCCAAAGCAATGCACAATCCACCAATCTGTGACATCGTCATTTGTCTCGCCCACCCAGTACCCTCGCGTGCCGACCGAGCGCCAGACGCGCGACCTCGGCGCCCAAACTATCCAGTCCGGCGCAGAACGGGGATTCAAGGTCGATCCCACCACCATGCGGTATTCCCAAACGGCGCTGATAGGAACCCCAATCTCCATCTCTCTCAACCCATCCGCAAAACCCGCATCGACCAACATGTCCAGCGGCTCCAGTATTCGTTCCGTGTAAACCAAGAACTTCTCCTCGCGGCTGGCCTCGTGAACCCCGAAACCCATAAACGACAAGAACCCGATATACACGCTCCGGAGGTTCGGCAGCACGGTACGCAACGTGTTCAGGGATTCCCTCAGGTAGTACGTATTATCTGTCCGCCACAACCCCGGCTGCACAACCCACTCCAGAGACGTGACCGAGACAAAGTGCCGTGCAGGAACATGGGGCGCCAACGGGTTCGGGACCACGCCCTTGGAAACAACGTGGAGCGTGTTGGTGGCGTAGAGCACCTCGACGCCTTCGGCGTATCTAGACGGCACCAGTCAGCGGCGGCGGTCTACCAGCTTCATGTGGAAGACAAAAGACTCACGCCAATCGACAGGACAGCAGCCAGCCCATGGCGCCAATCAGCCATCCCGGGCCCTCTGCCTTCCCCCTGGCGTGTACATTGCCCCGGCCTCGTTGGCAGTTGTCGACGGCAGGGCTGGTATTCTCGGAGCGGCGGCACACACAGGGCGGGTGCCAGGGAGATTGGAGGTGGAGGGTGCGGCCGCCAAAGGCGTCGATCAGGATGCGCCGCCGCAGCTCGGGCGGCAGACACTCGAAAAGGGGGCTGTTGGCTGCGCCGTTGGTGGGCGGCCCGCGGCTCCTCCTGCTGGAGTGGGCTCCCATTGTTGGCTGTTGGGGATGTTACGGCTATACTCCGTAATGAGGGTGAATGGGGTGGGGAGGGGACACGCTTGAGAACCAGGTCCCAGCCTCCCAGGTATGTTGGTTCCTAATCAAAATACCCTGCCACGCTTGCCCGTTTTCATCCAAACTCACGGAAATAACAGAGACCCAGGTATCACCAAGACATGATCAAACTGAAGCCATCATCAGTGACAGCGGGTACTCTCGAACAACTACACCTTGCTTCCTTAGATACCTTGACTATCTCCCTTGGCTTCAGCCTGTGTTTCCGCAGTTGACTTCTCAACGGAAGCAAGACGGCTTTTTGACGCCACTCCCTGTAAAGGCTGAACCGGGTTCCTGGGTTCGAAACACGGAATCGCTTCGGGGGAGGTGTCTCCGGATTGCGGCTGAGACAACGAGGCAGACTAAGCTTCGCGGCTCAAGGCGGAATCACTGTGAGAAGAGGCCAACGGTAACAGGTTGAAATTTCAACATAAAGAGAGAATATAAAAGATCTCCGTCTTGAGTATCGGTTGCAGCAGCAAGTATCTCGCCCATATCGTTATCGAATCACAGGCTGCTCATATCAGGTTACCAGCAAACAAAAAGCACCGATTCCAGATTCAATGACTTAAGATCAACCCAGTCACTACTCCCCCTTCCAAAGCCTGAGCCATCCCTCAACTCTCCCAACCTTCAGCTAGACTACACTTCTCCATAAATCGCCTGCATCCTCAAACACACCCTTCGCAACTGTTTAAACCGCACCATCTCAGGGTGGCAGTAAATCTCGTCGAGTCTTGCCAGAGCGCCTTCTCGACGTCCCGGCCAAAGTCGCGAATCATCCAGCCCGGGTCCTCCCACATGCCAAGATGCTTGCCCTTCTCATCGGTGGCGACTATGCCCGAGTCTGGCTCGGTGATTCGCGTGAAGTCGGGCTTGACGCCGTTGTGGTGGAAGAACATGACGCGGCTGTGATCGTGTGCCGTCCACCGTCTTAGCAACATTCAGTAGACTAGAGCTGCATCAAGTTACCTTCAGCAGGGAATATTAACTAATCTGCCTACCCTTCGTCTTTATCTTCTCATAGGTCTGCACCCTTTTCAGTGATTAGCATCTGGACGATCTCTGTGTAGCCTCTAAAGGAAGCGGCCTGGAGAGCGTTGCCCTGTCCGTTGACGACTGCGCCCTATATCTTATGTTGCTGAAACTGCGTCATACCAGGTGGATATTCCGTCGCTTGTCGCGGCCTATGACAGGCGGCAGCTAATCTTAAAGAAGTTGCAAGTATCATCGATGGGAACTACAAAATTAAGTGGCGAAAAGCAAATAGCATAAAGCAGATATGGCTCCCATGCCCTTCACTTAAGCAGAGATATTAGAATATATATGACATTACAACGATTGTAGAAATCCATTACTCTGCAAAAGCAAACCGAAAGAACGTCACTTGGCTAGAGACATGTCCTAGGCTGAGTGTATAACCGTAAACCGCCACACATGTTGCCCGATAGTCGGCGGGAAGCCAAGGAACGCCCTTCCCATTTCTTTTGACCCAATCGTCGCCGACGAAGAGAAAACCGCTGGCGGGCTGTGGTGGAAAGGTGGTCATCAACAACACGCCATACGCCTCGCCCCTTCCCCGCGCATGCATGATGGGATGGGGCTCACCCCTGTTGGCCTTGTTGGCCCTGTTGCCGCCGTTGGCGCCGTTGGCCCCGGGCAAACAAACCTGCCCTGCCCGGCTCCGCCGACGCTGGCCCCAACCACAACCACACGCCCATCTTGTCTGCGACTCCAACTGCCCCCCAGGTCTTCAGGCTGCCCACGACGAGTCATCGCCTAGCCCGATCATCACTGCTTTTCGTCAGGCCTCCCCGTCCTCACTCCTCGCTCCTCACGGCCCAACATGAGCCAGCAAATGCCGCACAGCGCGGTGGACGGCGCGGCGGGGCTGCATGCCCAAGAAGGGGCCCAACTCGTCCCGGGACCAACCGCCAAGTTGACCCGTCGAGCCCTCCACCAGCTCCGGCAGGAGTACCGACGGCAGGAGGGCGAGCCGTCCGAGATGTCCAGCACGGCCAGTCCATCCCCGAATGCGAATGCCGTGACACGCCGCGGTTCGACTTCGCAGCCGCACCAACGACAACCTGATGATGATTATCGAATCCTGGTTCCCGATGTCCCGTCGCCGCGCGGCTTCTCCGAGTCTGAACTCGCCAGCCATGAGGCCTGGGAAAAGCAAGCAGCCGAGAATTTCGCGTTATATATGCGGTACGTCGAGGAGCGGGATCCAGACATCTTTACGGTAATTAATCCTGCTCTTGCCCGACCGCAACCATAACCACTGCCACGCGCGCACAACACGAACGCTAACGAGCTGGTCCAGCGCAACGGCGCCCCCGCCCCCTCGACCCTCAGCCAGGCCCGTCACGGCTCCGAGTGGAGCCGCGACGGCGAGTTCCAGCTACTGCGGGACGAGACGCTCGAGGCCGTGAGGTTCCGGCCAGAGGCCCGGTCGCTCTACCACACCCACGGCAACAGCGCATTTACCGGCGAGCAGGCGAGCACTCGGGCCCCCGACGACGACGAAGGCAACGACGACGACTATGAGGCCGAGGTTGCTGACATGGGCCTCGGCGCCGGGCCCGTGTCAGCCGCCGCCGCCGCCACCCTGCCGTCCGACTTCCCCCCTCACCGCGCCCTCGAGCTGGGCAAGTTTCTCGCCTCGTCCAGCTACATCGTCTCTCTAGGCGGGCCGCCGCTCCCAGACCTCCGCTACGGCATCGTCATCGTGCCCGTTGGCGAAGAGTCGATGGTGTTCAGGGGCTATGGAGACCACGCCGCCCTGCCGCCCGGGTTCAAGGAGCAGGTGTACGCCAAGAGCAAGGAGGCGAAGAAGGAGCAGGGCGTGGAACATTGGATGAACGAGAGAGGCGAGGCTCAACGGTTTCGTGTTGGAGGCGGAGCTGGACGAGGAGGAGAGGGACTTTTACCGCCAGAGATGGCTCGCCCGCGGGGGAGCGCAGGCCCGCACGCCCGAGCCCACCGAACATGATGGAGAGGAGGGTGTGTATAAGGATTGGAACTCGGCTACTTCATCATCCCTGCCTCGATCGCGAAGGCCGTCGTCGCCCGCGCCCGCTGGACACGGAGACGCGATTGTAATTTACAATAACGGGGGCTCCGCCGCTACGACGGCATCCCTCCCTCGGCGTCGGCAACGGTCACTTGAGGATCGCCGTACGCCACCACGAGGCGAGCGAGAGGCTCGATCCTTCCATAGTTCATCTCACTAGGCCCAACGTCGAGGAAGAGGCTCTGTTGGACCACGCCGCCCTCATCTGCTGGTGTGGCCAATGATTATCTGCGATTGATACTTGCATACGTGCACTTAGGAACCTTTTGGCTTCCCCGAGTCTACCGCCAGCAAGCAGATACCTTCGTGAGCCCATTCAGAACGAAGTCTGATCGGTCGATCAAGGTACCAAAGAGGTAATGTGTTACAGGAGGACGCCGTCCCGTCACTGGTGCGTAGGAGCAACCAACCAACCTCGGACAGCCAACGGCCAACGGTTGGTTGCACAGCCATCCCCGGCTGGCCGAAGGCGCCGGCAATGCCCCATTGTGCCACCGCCAAAGACGAGACGGCGGGAAGGAACATGACTCGTCTCATCATAAGGTGGCGTGGTGCCCGGCCCGCGCGGCCCGCCCAATCCGTGTGCGGGCCACCCTCGTCTGGAGATGCATCGTCTCGGCCGCAGGCCAGCCTGCCCCCTTGCGGCCCGAAAGGGGCATGTTGGAGCGTCCCAACTGAGTTGAGCCAACTCCCAAACGGCAACCACCAGGGAGCACCGGAGCAACGCGATGGCGGCCACAGATGCGATGGCGGCACGGTGCGCCAGATGCTTTGAAAACCCTGGCTCTGAATCCGAAAATAGCCCGCTGCTTCATGTTGGCCCGCGAAGACGCCAGCGGGTGGGTTGGATCCAGCTCGCCTGGCATCGCCCAGGACTTGCTGGGAGGATATGAAGCCTCGTTGACGCTCTCTAGTAGCATCATCCAGCCTCATCTAGCATCATCCTTCCTCTTCTGCCTCTCATCCATCGCACCCCTCAACGCTAACAAACCCCCGCTTCTTTGGGCCCTAAGCTATTCTTCGATCAATCAAGCCTTACTACCGGTCAGTCTAGGTGCTTGAACAAAATCGCCTCTCTTTCCTCTCCGCCGCCTCCAACCCTCCAAAAGAAAAGGGCGAGATCACTCACCAGCTCACTAACAACTGCCGCCTGCTCTCGACATCGACGGTTCGCGCCCCCGTTTCTCCAAACTCCGCCCTATCCTTACCCTGACCGCATCCAAACGATAGACAATATCATAGACCGTGCCATCACGGTCCTAGAAACCCCGCGTGGATAGGAGGAGACGGGTGAAGTGGCAGGAGAAGGGAGAGATTCTGTGGTATTTAATTTGGAAGACAAGACAAACTCCAATAGCGTCATTACAAAGCTAAACATACGTTAAGCTACTGTAATACCTGGAACCAGTGGTGGGGCAGCAGAGCGAACGCGAACGCGCGGCGGTCCAGAAAAAGGTTGTCAATGAGGTGGCAAACACCGAAATGGCACCCACTCCGTTGGTTGGCGTGGTCAACCCGGAATATCAATGGTTTCATCTCACGTGTTGCTTCAGTAATCAGTAAATTGGGCTGGCTCCGTTAACTCACCAAGCAAGCAGCAAGAGATTCTCGGCTGCCACCTGCACGACGTTCGCTCAACGCTCCGAACACCAAGCTGCATCCCACTATTAACCAACTGTGCCCTGTTCCACGTTCCACGATTCGACAACCACACCCTTCTCCCTTGCGCGGTCATTAAATGCCAGGCAGCAGAGAGCCACTGCCGCCAGCCCGAATTACCACGTAATTAGTATCCATGCGCCAAGGATGAATACCGCGCAAGCAAGAAGACGACAGCCAGCGTTTCTTCACTTTCCAATGTGAACAACAAGCTTTCCCGCGTTCCTCCCCTTCTTCAACGTCTCAAAGGCCTTGGGCAAATCCTCGAGCTCATAGGTCTGATCAACAACGACCCTCAGCTTCTTCTCGGCCAGCCACAGGCCCAGCTGCTTCAGATCCTCCGGGACGTGCCTGGCTTGGAAGAACTCAAACTTGCGCTTTCCGCCGCCCAAGCAAGAAGGCAGCAGGAGCCTTGACGTGATGGACTTTGTGGCACTCAGGTTGATGGGCGCACCGACCTGAACAAACTTGCCGTGGGGCAAGAGGAAGTCGTCGGCAGCCTTGTACAAGGCTTCGGGCGTCCCTACGTTGTCGACGACCAGGGAGAAGACCTGGCCTTTGGCCTTGAGGGCTTCGCAGACGTCGGTGGAGGTGTAGTCGATGATCTCGTCGGCTCCAAGCGACCGGCACAGGTCGGCCTTGCTGGGGGAGCAGGTCACTGTGACATGAGCGCCCAAGATCTTTGCGATCTGCACTCCGAGCGTACCGGTGCCGCCGGAGCCGCCGTTGAAGAAGACCTTGTCGCCTGGCTTGATGTTGGGGGCGATGGCCTCTGTTTGATCTTGTCAGTCCATCTTCTGTCGGCAGGAAGAAGGAGAAACGCGTACGATACGCTGTAATGCCAGCCGCGCTCACTGCCGCGGCCTCGTCGACGCTCACGCCCTCTGGCAGATGGGCACACGACTTGGTGGGAGCAACAATGTAGGGGCCCGTGGTGCCGTGCTGCTGGGGGTCGAGGCGGCCAAAGACCAGATCCCCAATGGCAAAGTCGTCGACGGTCCTTGTGGTCTGCACCACGCGGCCGCAAAAGTCCATGCCCGGAGTAGCAGGCAGACGGATGATGGCGCGGGAGATGAAGCCGATCTCGGGCACCTTGTAGTCGGCCGGGTTGAGACCAGCCGAGAGCACCTGGATGAGCAGCTCGGCGTCTCCGAGCCGCGAGGACACAGTGGGCAAGGGTACCGCGTCGGCAAGAACCAGGTTCTTTTCCAAGCCGCCCGCGGTGGTCGAGTACTGCCAGGCTTTCATTGTTTTGGGGACCGTGATCGGAGGGGACGACGCCATGGCTGCTGCTGCTGCTGCTGTGCAATGCGAAACGGACAGTTGGTCTCAAATTTGCTATTGATTACCGCTTATCTTCTCCGTTTATTTTACTCTTGGTGTGCGTGCAAAGGTTGGGCCGTCGCCGATGGACAGTGGCAGTGGCCGAGGTTGATGATTCACTGATTCGAGATGTTGGAGATGGCACGACGTCGTTCAAGCTCTGCTCCGCTTCTCGACGACCCACCCACCAGGGTGACCAGGCTCCGTCCAGGGTCCAGCTGCCAGAGGATTGAACGCCAGGGTTAGGGACCAGGAATCACGCCATCCTCCCTCGAGCCTCTCATCGCAATGCCTAGGCTGCGCATGGACCTTGAAGAACAAGAAGGAGGATGCGTTGACTTGATGCATACACGAGATACAGTACGGAGGAGTTAGCGGATTTGCACATGAAGAAGAAACCATCAAAAAGGCCTGAGCCGTCGCCATGAACTCGAGGGTGGCTGATGAGTGGCGTGCTGGGCGTGACGTCGGTTGGGTATTGTGGGGCTTCGAGGCGAGGGTCACTGTCACTGTGCCTTGCCGAGGAGCGCTGAAGGTCACACCGTCACAGGCGACGGCAAGCAGCACTGCAGGAGCCAAGCAGAGGCCAGTGCGCGATACGGCAATTGCGTGTGAAGAAGGGGAGGAACATGGGAAGATCTCAGAAACGTGATCACGGGCATCGGCAGCAGCGTGAGGGTGGTCGAGAAACAGATATCCGTATCAGCAGCATTGACAATTGCGCGGCCCCCACCCCTCTCCCGGATCCCAGGACCCAGGAGATTCACGTCCGGGCCCTTCCAACAACTGTCGGAAACCGCACTTGCCAGTGAGCCACTGAGCCAGGCTCCCAGGGCAGGGCGGAACGGTTGCACATGGCGCGCACGGTCCTGCCTGATCGACGCCACTTGCACAAACAGAGCTCTCGGTGCTGTGCCGAAACCTGGAAGGAACAGTTGGCTTTGCTGGAAACCCCGCTCTCATCGCCGAGCCTGGCCAGCCAGCGATCAGCGCAGCCCCAAGTGGGTCTCCTGCCCGATGGGCGGCCAGTCACGGCCCGTCGCAGCCAATCACGGCGCGCGATCGTGTGCGCTTAGCGAGAGCCTGAGGTTTCCTATAACATGACATGTGAAGCTCCCTCGCTCTTCAACATCGGCTTTTTTCCGCGTCCTCAACGATTTCCCCAAAAGGCCAAAACCAATCTGCGCCGGCTCCAGCACCAACCCCTGGCCGTCTCCACACCCACCGACCGTTCACCAATGCCCGGCCTCGAGCCGGCATCAACAGCACGTGGAAACCCCGCCTGTTTCCACGCCGGTCCCGTCTTCCCCAGGTCCCCAGGGAAGGTCCCAGCACACTCGGCCAGAATCTGACTTTGATCCAACGAACCCTCAGGGGCGCCCGGGATGCCCCAGGCTCTCTCGATGCCGAACCAAGTCTGACGAACCACCTGGCTGGGCCGGGGCCCCTGGAGCGCCCCCTGCATCGTTTGCTCCGGTTCGCGTGGCAAAGATGGTGTGAAAACTGAAAAGCTCTGCCTCGGGCCCTCAAGTGATCTGGCTCGTCTGGCTCGTCTGGGTGCCCGCACACGTGCCGGACTGTGGCGAGCTCCCCATGCCTCTTCTGAGTCTGGGCTGCATCTGTCAAGTCCGGGAATTTGCCGGGCCAAGATCTGTCGAGACCAGCACCAGGGCTACTTGTAGCCCCCAGGGGCTGACCCAGCTCCTCGGTCTGCACCCTGCGTTCTCTCCACTCCCGGAGGACAACAGCAGGGCAGAATCTTCATCCAGGCGCCACAGTCGCCCTTCTTGTGCCTCGGGCCCTCGACAGCCACAATCCCACTGGACTGGACTGGCTCGAGACTGGCTGTCTGCATTGGCCTCCTCTCCACGCACGCCCACAGGCCAACCTCGTGCTCCGTACAGATGTACAAGTATAATAAAGACAATGTGCCTTGTTTCATCCTAGTGTTGCATCGTGGCTGGTGGTCCGCGCGCACGCAGCACCCCCAAGGTGGCTTTTGCTAGATTTGTTTAGCTCCCGACGCACCCCGTCGGCTCACCCACGCTACCCTCAGCTTGGCAACTACTGAACGAGTCCCGGCAGCGGAACCCTGCCGTCCATGGGAGACAACACTGGCCCTGCTTGCTGCCTTTAACAGGCATGGGGATCCCCATACATACTCCCCTCAAGGCCTCCATCTTCCCGCTCTCTTGTGCAACGACGACCCATTCCTACGACCGTTGACTGCCCAGCCGGCTGCGGGTACCGTACCTCGGCCGGGAGCAGCCAAAGTACAGTAACCTCGGCACCACCCACAACAAACAAAACAACCCGCCGTCTCCTACTCACCAGAGTCCCGGGTCCCGAAGCAACTCCAGCATGGCGTCCTCCACGGACAGCCGGGCCGTGCAGCTCGCCAGTGTCAACATCGCGGCGCTGGTCCTGGCCCTGATCGCCACCGGCCTCCGTTGCTTTGTCCGCATCCGCCTGCTCAAGGCGTTTGGAACCGATGACTGGCTCATGGTGGCCGCAGCAGTATGTGCTTTTGCCAGATCTGTCATAACCGAGAGAGTAGCCCCTGTGATGCTAACCGGCCCCAACTCGTATCAGGCGTGCTTTGTCTGCTACTGCTCCTTTTCCCTCTCCGGTGTCGCCCACGGGACCGGCCAGCATGTGGCGAACCTCTCCAAAGAAGCCAACTCAGAGGCCAGAAAGGTAAGCGGGAGCCCATCTCCTCGCGTCCTCGAACCAGCTCGCGCGGTTTCTGACACACAAGTCCAGTGGTGGTGGCTCTGCTACCCGTCTTACGCCGTTACCATGACGCTGACCAAGCTGTCCATCACCTTCTTCTTCCGCCGCATCATCGTCGAGCGCGTGCACAAGTGGATCCTCCACGGCGCCATGGCCGTCACCATCATCAGTTGCTCCGTCTTCTTCTTCGCCTGCGTCTTCCAATGCTGGCCGGTCAGCTACTTCTGGGACAACTACACTCAGACGGGCACCTGCATCCCGGACCGCGTCGTCATCGCCCTGGCCCTGCTGTTCAGTGCCGTCAACATTGTAACCGACTTCACATTCGCCCTGATGCCGGCCTGGATCCTGTCACATCTCAACATGAGGCGCAAGACCAAACTGGCCTTGTGCGGGCTCATGGCGCTCGGCTGCATGTAAGTTGCATTGAGCACCCGAAAGATTGCGGCACCCGAGCTAACCGTGATGTGACTTACAGCGCGAGCACCGCCGTCGTCGTCCGGTTGCCTTACATGCGGCTACTAGCAAGCGAAGACTTCCTGTACGACACCGTCGACGTCGCCATCTGGTCGAGTGTGGAGCAAGGTATGGCCATCACGGCTGGCTGCTTCGCCACGCTCCAACCGCTGGTCAAGCACATCGCCTTCAAGCTCGGACTGAGGCCGCACGCCTCGCTGCCCTCCCCCAACGGCTACGGAAACAACATCCGGATGAAAGAGGCGGCAATAATATCCGTCAAGAAATCCTTTGCCCACCGGACCGAACCCGCATCGCCCGGTCTGAATATGAATAAGTACGACCAAGGATCTCTCAACCTGCAACCAGGCGTCGGTGGGTACTCGGCCATGTGCTACAACACGAGCCAGGAGCATCTGGCAGCGCCGTCGACAGGGTCGGGAGGGGAATCGTCCAAGGACTTGGAGCGGGGGATCAGCGGGCAGGCCGACAGTGAGAGGACAATACCCGCCGCATACATCCCTCCAGCGCACCTTTCTTCTTCACGCGCGTGAGGCACTTCCGCGGCTCAGATGCTTGACTAGCGTATTTGGGTAGTTTTAATGATCAATGAACAAAACATTTGGTAAAATGGTACGAATCGTCCACAACGGCGGCGCCGAGGCCAGATTGGTACATACAGTTTGTGTAATTACATCGATAATTATCTACTAATCCTACTGAACGCTCCCTTGCAGGTGACACAACCCGACATAGAAACCCCACAGACGCCCACCCACCCGGCCACTCCTCACGCCAGCCCCCCCAAAATATCATCCGCCGCCTTCTCCGCGACCATGTACGTCGACATCGCCGTAAACGTCCCCGGAATCCTCGGGTACACCGACGCGTCCACGACCCTCAACCCCTGCACCCCCCTCACGCGGAACTTACTATCCAACACAGCCATCGGATCCCCATCCACCCCAATCGGACACGTCGAACTAGCATGATGCCCCCACGCCCCATCCTTGACATACTGCTCGACCTCCTCCCGCGTATCCTTGTCCGCCCCAGGCAGCACCTCGCGCATCGGCACGGGCTGGCGGCGCAGCGCGCGCCGCGCCAGCTCGACCGCCTCGTACATGGCCTGCAGGTCCTTGGCGTACTCGCCCTCGCCCGTGTCAAAGTAGTTGAAGATGATGTCGGGCGGGTCCAGCGGGTCGGCGGAGCGCAGCGTCACGCGCCCGGCCGTGTTGCGCGGGTGCGCCTTGAGGATCGCCCAGGACCACCAGTCGTGCTCGGCCGTGGCGGCGTAGGAGTAGCCTGGGGAGTAGCCTGCAAAGTTGACCGGTCCTCCAAACACAAAACTATCGTATTCGGACGAGGAGCTGGCTGTGGAGGCGTAGAGCATGGTTACCGAGAGGCCGGCGGAGGCGTAGGTGCCGCGGTCGCCGAGTACGGGATGCTGCCACTTGTCGAGGCAGGCGTCGGGGGTGTTGTTGAACTGGAAGGTACAGCCTTTCAGGGCGAGCCAGTTCGCGGGGGCTTTGGCGTTGACGACGGTTTCGTAGTGATCTTGGAGGTTGGTGCCGACGCCGGGGAGATCGGCCACGACGGTGATGTTGAACTTCTCGAGCTCGGCGGCGGGGCCGACGCCGGAGAGCTTGAGGATCTGGGGAGAGTTGTACGACCCGCCCGAGATGATTACTTCGCGGGATGCTGCTGCAGAGCCGGGGGTGCCTTGTGAGGATTTGCTGAGGGGGCTGGCTCGGTAGAGATGGGCGCCGTCTAGGAACTCGACGCCTGTGGCGCGAGGCGGAGAGACAGAGCTGTCGAAGACCACTCGCGTTACGAAGCAGTTGAGTCGGACGTCAAGGGGGTACTTCTTGCTGCCGTCCTTGTTGCGGGCGTCACGGACAGAAACGACAAACTCGCGGCTGCCGGTGCGGGCGCCGTTGTTCGTGCTGATGGGGATTTGGTAGTAGTGGGGTTTGTGGTCGCGGCTGTCTGTATCAGCGTTGAGGTCGCCCGCCAGCAGCGTGCCGATGTTGATCACCTGGTTGGTGATGTCGCCCAATCCCAAGGCCCCCCCAGTAATAGTCGCCAGAAGTTGTGGGTCTTTGAAGGGAATGGTGAGGGGCGCCAGCTCAGTCGTGAGCCAGCCGTCTTTCCCGTGGCCCGTGGGCAAGCCCGGCAGATACTGCTTCTTCTCCAGCCGCTGGAAGTACTTGCGCATGTTGTCGGGCGACCACGAGCTGTCGCCGGTCAGGGTGGCCATGTACTGGAAGTCGGACCGGTGCGGATACACGGCCACCATGGCGTTGTGGGCGGTGCAGCCGCCGAGCGTCCCCGTCCTAGGGTAGAGCACGCCCCGGATCTTGGATCCAGCAGGCGGGTTAAGGCCGGTGTAAGTGCCGCCATCGGGAGTGTCGTACGTGGTCTTCCAGTCACGGGCCTGCCTGGCGTCGTCGGCATAATGGCGGACGAAGAAGTTCCACGCCAGGTGCTCATCCTCTGACGAGCGGGCATTGTACGCTGGGACCGTGTAGTTGAGGTTGGCGCCCTGGTCGTCGCCGGCCTCGATCAGGAGTGTCTTGTGCCCGGCCAATGCCAAGCGGGCAGCAAGGGGTCCGCCACCGGCACCGGAGCCGACAACGATGTACTCGTATCCCGTGAGCTCAACTGCATGGGTAAGCACGGCACACACGGCGCCGAGGCCGAGAAGTCTGCCGAGGAACATGGCAGAGGCCAATTAACTAGGTAGGGACTTGGGCTGTGAGGATTTCGCCGAGGGAATAATTAAGTTACCGTTCCGTTCTGACAAAACTGGCAAACGGCCGAGGGTGGCTTGCTGCAGTCATGGCCGAGAACAGAGCGAGAACCGGGCTTTTGAGGAACCCCGGCGCGGCTTCCACATGCTGGACTGCGGTTCGGAAACTACAACTTGGAAGGCAGTCCTCGGCGACGCCCATCGTTATTTGGTACTTCACGCCAAAAGCTGTCAGGATCGCCGATGCCCAGTCACGCGACAGAAACCGACGCCAGTACTTTGATTTCCCCGCGAGCTTGTGGAAACTGGAGCCCGGTGGTACCTCGAGCAGGATGAAAAGGGACCGCTCCGGCCCTAGCGCCGTTTGTAGACCGACCGTTTGGAGCTGGCTAGCTCGCCATGGCATATTTCCCGACTGAGGCATGATCGACAAGTGGCCGAAATTCGATGTGGCGGGCAGGTTCTTGTTCCCGAACACGACGGGGACGGCAGGGGCAGGGGCAGAAACCAACAGATGAGTCTCCGCAGTTCCGCTCAGGAGTCAACTGGAAGAACACCAGTCGTTGTTTGAACCGCAACACAACTCACCTCTGAATGGTGACGGAACAAAATCCCGCCATTGACGGCCAACGCATCATCCCAGGATAACAAACGCGTCAATGGTAACCAGCCAATAATCATCAAGGCCACAAAGGTTCCCTTCCATGCCGGCGGGAGGCACAAAGTTTGTCTGCCGTGGCCCGGCTAGGTCTGTGAGCTGACACAGGAGTCATTGATATTCACTTGACAACGAAATTAGCAGGGATGGAAACACGGAAGTATGCATCACCAGTTGATACCGGGACTTGGGACCTTGCTGTCTACCTACTTTAGCGGTGAACGAGACAAACGAGCATCGAGATCCTTCACCCAGTGATTTCATCAAACCAACCGTGGACGTTTGTTTTCATTGACTTCTCCCGGGTCATAATTTGCAGACACTCTGAGATTCGTTTGTCTTGGGCTGTTTGGTTGGCGGCGTGGAGTTTGGACTCCGGGGCTCATTAAGACCCCAAGCCTCTGCCTCACTGTCAGCCACCACCCCTTCCAGTCAATTCAAACCCCATCATCCTCAGGCACTCATTTTCTGCCTCATCTCAAGATGGTGGCCTTTGCGACCGAGTCCTTGAACAGGCTCTGTTCCCAGGACCAGCTCACACTTCTCGACTCGATCGACCAGCTCCGTCTGCAAGGCATCAACAACTACATTTCTCTCCCACAAATCATCGTTTGCGGTGACCAGTCGTCTGGCAAGAGCTCCGTCCTAGAGGCCATCTCGGGTGTTTCCTTCCCGGTCAAGAGCAACCTCTGCACGCGCTTCCCAACCGAGCTAGTCTTGCGCAGGACCTCACGCATCAGCGCAAGCGTGTCCATTGTCCCACATGAATCCCGATCCGAATCTGAGCGAGCCGCTCTTCTGGCCTTCCGCGAGGGGCTCGACACTTTCGACAACCTCCCTCGGCTAGTGGAGAAAGCCAAGGCGGAGATGGGCATCACAACGCATGGCAGAGCCTTTGCCAAGGACATCCTCCGCATCGAGGTGACGGGCCCAGACCGCCCTCATCTGACCATCGTCGACCTCCCCGGGCTCATTCACTCCGAGACTAAGAAACAAACCGCTTCGGACGTTGAGCTGATACAGGACGTCGTCCAGTCCTACATGAGAGAGTCGCGGTGTATCATCCTTGCCGTCGTATCGGCTAAAAACGACTTTGCGAACCAGATTGTCCTAAAGCTAGCTCGAGCGGCCGATGAACATGGGTTGCGCACCTTAGGGGTAATCACGAAACCCGACAGCTTGGTCCCTGGCGGCGAGAGTGAAGACTTGTATGTTTCTCTTGCCAGGAACCAGCAGGTCGAGTTCCGCCATGGCTGGCATGTGCTGAAGAACATGGACTCCGAGAAAGGGTCATGGGACCTTGCAACCCGGGATGCCGAGGAAGCCAAATTCTTCAGCTCCGGGGTTTGGAGGGCTCTTCCCCTCTCCTCTCTCGGAATTGACAGATTGCGTGGCCGGCTCAGCAAGGTTCTTCTTACACAGATCGCTGCTGAACTTCCTGGTTTGATCAACGAGATTGACCAGACTTTCAAATCCTCCCAGGACCACCTCACGAGACTTGGAGATCCACGAGCAACCGTGGCGGAGCAGCGACTCTACTTGTTTCATCTGAGTCAGTCGTTCCAAACGCTGGTCAAGGCATCGGTGGGCGGGAACTACAACAGCACCTTCTTCTCCGATGCCACAGCCGAACCGGGTTACCAGCGGCGCATCAGGGCGGTCATCCAAAACCTCAACGAAGATTTCGCGTCTACCATGTCTCTTCGAGGTCACTACCGGCACGTCATCAACTCAGCACCCGCGGCGGAGCCTGTTCTCGTCGACTCTAGCGCCGTTCAAATAACAAGAGACGACTTCATCGACCGAATCGAGCACCTGATGCGGAGAACTCGGGGGTGCGAGTTGCCCGGTACTTTCAATCCGATGATTGTTGCCGACCTGTTCCTCGAGCAGTCCCGCCCATGGGAGGCGATTGCCCGCCGCCATGCTGAGAAGACGTAGGACGCTGCCTCTCGCTTCGTCAACCACGTTGTGGCACACATCGCAGACGAGTCCACGGCCAAATCCCTTCAACACGAGGTCTTCGAACCAGCAATGAAAGATATTCTGAAGGAGATGAGCGACAAGACCTCTGAGTTGCTCAATCCCCACCAGAACGGGCACCCGATCACCTACAACCACTATTTCACCGAGACGCTCCAGAAAGTCCGTCGCGAGAGAAGCAAGGAGGAACGGAAAGGTGTCCTTCGTCGGTTCTTCCAGGTCGACTCGCTCCAGTCATGCTATTTGTCCGACGACAAGCTCTACAATCTCGAAAATCTGGCTGATTTGCTAGCTGAGACTGGCGAGCCCGACATGAAACGTTTCGCAGCCAGCGAGGCCATGGATTGCCTAGATGCGTACTACAAGGTGGGTTTCTCTCATCAGTCTTTCTCCAACTTCGGATCTTGTTTCCTCGCCCTTCCCCCTCCCTCAGCAGCTATCTTCAGAATCACCACTTTCCTTGGTTCACCTAGACTGCGTGGCGTTTGTCGCTAATGTTCCCTATGCTATCTATTTCAGGTTGCCCTCAAGCGATTCATTGACGATGTGGCCGTTGAAGTAATCGAAGCCAAGCTGGTGTCTGCTCTAGACAGCATCCTGTCTCCGGTCTCAGTCTTTGAGATGCTTGACGACCAAGTTGCCCGCCTTGCTGGAGAGTCCGAGGAAACCTACGCGGAACGCGAGCAACTCAACAAGCAGCTCGAGGTTCTCCGCAATGGCCTGAAAACATGCAAGCGTTTTGTTGGGTTCAGAATCAGTGGAGGTAGGCACGGGGGTGACCCTTGAAGGTGCCAAACACATTCTGACCATGCTCTCTAGATTCGGTTTTTGTTTCCACAGAGGAAGCGCAGGATGGTGGACACACTCGGGACGCAGAGCCAGAGGCAGAGCCCGAGATGTCCCCCATGTCAATCTTCCCAGATTTGGAATCTCCCCACGGCCTCGACTAGGTTGTACCGCTTGGAAGCTGGGCAAGGCTGGAGTTGGGGTCCTGTCTAGAGGATTTTGCACTGGCTAATCATTCAAGGCAGCTGGCGGCGATGTATCGGAATGTATTTATTCTGACATTGTGGCAATCAGTGCATTCCCGCGAGTGCAGAGTCGACGCTGATCATACAGATATTGTTAAGTGACATGCACCACTGCCCACCAAGCCTTCTTCAGACCCCCAACAAACGCGCGCCAGCTCTTCTTATAGACCCAGGTAGCTAGTCGGTACCCATCCAAGCATTCCCTTGCCGTTCTGGATGAGGCACCATCCTATCGAAGAAGTAGAATGAGTCAGCCTCAGCCTGTTTAATTAAAAAAGAGGCGGGTGATTGAGACTGTGAAGATACGGCACCTTTTTTACTTTCAATCGGAAGCACCACCTCATCACATTCAATATCCAGCTCATTTACCGCCTGCCCCTTTAACGAGTAAAGGACGCGGGTCATGACTCCACGTTGCTCTGTGCTATTCTCCAGGTCGGATGCACGGCCAAGAGCCGAAGTGGAAGCAGCCTCAGGCGGTTGCTTGACGTGTTCATGGCCTCTGACGGAGTTGTCTTCCGGAGGGGGCTGTGAAACTTTGGGGTTCGCTTCTGCCCAGGCCGGCAAAGCAGTCTCTCCAAAGTCCGTGGGCGAGGTGGGCGTGAAGTCGACGTGGATGCAGAGCCTCGCGCTCTCTGAAATGTGTTCAATGGTTCCGCTCCATGACGGCGAGGAGGCTTGGGGCCCTGCGAATATTTTGGTAGAATCTGTGGCCATGATCTTGCTTGGTTAAGGTAGGTACTGAGATATCCAAGACTGCCGTCGTCGCCGGGGTGTTCGCCACGATGCTGAGAAAACTGAAAGAAATAAAGGCTATTGAAACTTGGAAATATCGGTTCCCGTCCAAGTCTCTCCTGTTGCTGCCTGTTTGTGTGGCTGTGCGGTTGGATCACCTGCGGCTGACATCATGACGGGTAATCGAGTTGCGCGTGATGCCGCAGTGCTCCAAGCTCTCTTTTGCAGCATGACTTGAGACTCGATAACACCGTGCTAGCTAAGGAACACTCTCGTAAACATGCACTTGGCTGTAAACAAGGTTGTCCCACTCTCCACCAATTAGTTACAGACATGCCTACTTAAAACTCAAAGCTGTTCCAGATTTCTTGTGTGGAATGGGCAACCCAGCTGGTGAGCATCGTTGTCGGTCCTGACGATCTCCTCGAAGTCTGCCATACACTCCCTAGCAAATTGTTGTCAGGAACTTTTGAACTAAAAACGGTCGCGTCGAGCTTTCTCCGCTCCTTTCCCGCCCATTCGGCGTCGCCATTTTCCCGGTTTTCATTAGAAAGGGGGAGAAGCGGACACTCACCAACAAAACTGATACAGGCATTTTATACCTGTCACAGCCCCTGAGGATTAGCAACCTGCCCATTGAGCATCTAACGGCGTAGTTAAAAAGCCAAAATAACAAGAAAATACAGGATGTTATTGCAGGTGACATTCCTACTCGATGCCCGTCAGCACTGCGCAGACGTGGCTCGAGGGAGCCCAAGACCCAAGGCAAAGCCAGCAGAACTCATATCTGCAGCGCGAACCTGGGCCATGTTAATTGCCTCATGCCATGCAAATTTGCGGTTCAATTTCAAAACAGGAAAGCAGATTATGTGCTTGGTGCATGAGGGTCTCGAATGAGCAACACAACGAAGAGAAGAGAGAAAGTCTTACATGTCATGTGGCTGCTGTAGATCCGTGTTAGCTGACTAGGTTTTCTCCTATTGTCAAGCACTTGAGTGACCCACGTACCATCCTCCATTCTTTTCAATGTTCCATTTGCACCTGGGACAGGGCTTGGTTGTCTGGCCAATGATTTCGTTGCTGGCTCTCAACTCCTGGGCCCGGCGCAGGAGAGTCTCGGTCGAAGTCCCGCTCGTAGTTGATGCGGGACCCATCAGCGAGATCCATTCGGCGCAAGTGATGTCAGTATGCCACAGCACTTTGCATGAGAAGCATGTCTTGTTGCTGCATGAGGCACACTTCACAATGGGCTGTTCGTGCCCACCATCGTGGATCTGTCCACTGCCGCAACCTGCGGCACACTTGAAGGGCATTCGGGGTCAGCGAAGACTCCATGAACAGGACCTGTGGCAAGTGCTAGTACCCATACAAACTCGTTGTCTTCCTGCATGGTGCGGCGCAAGCACATCTCGTCGTACCGTTGGCAGATTCTGGCGTCTGAGTAACGGTGAATTGCCTCATACGACAGCGTGCCGTTGCATTCGGGGCAAGGGACGCCAGTCCAGGATTCAGCCTCGACATGTGTGTGAATAGATCTCGAAACACACTCCAGGCAGGCATCTTGCGCGTGGTGGCAATCGGCGGTCAGTGGCGTATTAGGAAACGCATCGACGCCCTTCAATTCTGTGCAAACGACGCATTCTCGGTCGCCAATTGCCATGACGGGAAGAGCTGAGGAGATTTTGGCAAGGAGGTAACAGTCTGCTGAAGGATGGAATGGGTGATGAGTCAAGGACTCAAGAAAACGATGGATGAAGGCTCAATGGCGACAACCACAATACTCACTGGACAGCAGAACCGTCGCCCTTCGGGGCGGCGGGGCTTAGGCGGTGGCCATCAACGCCGGTTCCCGAGAAATAAATGAGCCAGCATGCTCATGGCATTTTTGACAACACACTCACTCAGCGGTGACGGCGGATGCCCAATCATCCATAACTGGAACAAACAGATGCTGCTAGAAGCCGCAACTCTCAGAGCCAGTACCCTGATTCTAAACGGTTCGGAAACGGGCATCTGGCACCTTGGTGTCGGGCGGTAATCTGGTAGTTAAAGTATCTCAGCATTCGAGATTGTGATATTCCAAGCACCCTAGTGTCCAGAAAGTCACAGAAAGTTCCAAAGACTGCTCTCGAGTTGAACATGGGCTTTTACGCACCAGGTACCTACCTCCTAGGTTGGCCGACAAGTTTGCTGGGTAGAGTGGGCATTACACTCCAATCCTTGAATACTCGGTAGCTCGTGACCTGGGGACCGGGGTCTTGATTAAAAACTCGAACTCAACGACAAAATAAGAGATATTGATATAGAAAAAGAGAAAAAGATTGATGGCATCTTTCTGAGTACTTTGAGATATTCTATTTGTTTATATTCTAGATGGTCACTGGACTGTCATAAGAGAAA
>FTCU01000555.1_pt1 | contig 28595 bp, 37 predicted proteins | sample 1639521 | NCBI WGS metagenome assembly FTCU01 (sample SAMEA3914864, study PRJEB12502) | metagenome | biome: forest; material: soil | place: USA | collected 2012-03-12 | depth 0.3 m
GCTGAGCGAGCACGCCGGCCTCCTTTCGTGGCAGGTGGTCGTACAGCAGTCGAGTGTGCTTGCCTGGTAACGCTGTGTCGACTCTCTTGGAGTGCCTGCCCACTTTCTCTGTCAGGGACTTGGCTGACGCCCGCTTCGCCCGCGCAACACGGAGGGTTGTTGACCGCATTCCGGGTTCTTGGGCTTGTTGCGTAGCGTTCTGTTGGGTTGCCTCCTCGCTTCGTCCTTGGCGATTTTCAAGAGCTCATGTTCGGCACTCGTTGGGATCCATACGACTGAGATCGTGTTTCCGGCGTCCCGTGCCGTTTGTATCGCATCGTACGCCTCAGAGACGTATTGTTGTCATGACTGCTAGCGTAGGTTTTTCAGCGTCAACACGGCCGCTTTGTTGCTCGTGGCGAGTATGATCCGGCGGTGCCTGACTTTCCGCAACAATCTCAACGCATGTCCGACCGCTGCAAGCTCTGCCGAGTACGGATTCTGTTCCGTCCTGGGGCCCAGTGTCATGTTGAAGGTGTCGTCTCTTGGCCACCACGCATCGACAGTGGGATGCGGACGACCCCTCCCATCCCTACCATGTTGTTTCGCCCGGAGCTACTCACGGCGATCCGCACTGCCCATCCCGTCTCCATCTGCGCCGTCGCGGTTTCGTCCACCGTGGTGTCCACTCGCTCCTCCCATGGCGCCAACACGAACGGATCGACGGTTTCGAGGCTCTCCAAGGGGATGTCCTCGAGCAGATCTGCCACCTGGATCTCCGGAACTTGCGCATCCGGGAAGTGATGTCGCGGAGCGGATTGGTCTCCGGCAAAGTGTGGATGTCCGTCCAGTAGGAAAACCCTTCTTTGCGCTATTAGTGCAAGAAGCAGCAAGTGTTTTAAAAGTTTGTGTAAGGAGTGTAGACGTAAGTGTGTTGCATGCTGGTTGGAATGGCAGCCTAAGGGCTACAGTGGGTAGGTGTTACAGAAATCGCGCCCAGCGTTTCGCTCTCCCCGAGACAACCTAGCTAAGGCTTTGTCCAAAGCTAGCTAATGCTCGTCGCGGTGTCACTGGTATCCGGCAAGACGTGACCGAGCGAAGACGAACTACTGGGGAACCACGGAGCGGGTTGACTGCGTATATATCGGATGTTGACATCTCGCCAACGCGAAGACCTATCTAGAACCAAGCGATACCGCAGCCTACAAAAATATAAACCAAGATAATGCTTCAATCTCTCGACCCGAGGTATGCGTTTGCCCGTTCAACTCGGTCATTAGCAGTGACTAACATTCCTTTCTGGGTAAAGATACCCAAGAAATTCTTCTGCTGCCACGGCCGTTCCGGTCTCGCCAAGCACAAGTCAAAATTTCGGATCAACTGGAACACACGGTGGTCAGTTCCAACCGCAACCAAGGGGAAGGCGCAACTCACCTCGAAAACCACCTTTCCAATCTCCATCAGCGCGATCGGCTTTCCGAGACACTGGTACCGGCCGTAGCCAAATGTGAGGTCATGGGTCCTATGCATCGCCGCCAGCCTCGCCTCGTTTTTCTCGAGCAACCATCGCTCAGGACGGAATTCATCGGCGTCTTTCCCATACACCCGCTTATCCAGAAGCAAGGCGTACCTCGCATAACTAACGTTGGTGCCTCCGGGTAAAAAGACAAGTTTGCCGTCCACCATAACCGTGTCCCCACCATCAGGCACCCTCTTGGGAAATAGACCGGCGGTGGGGGCGTGTACTCGCATCGTTTCCTTGATGCACGCTTGCATATACGGAAGTTTCTTGGCCTCGACATCCGATATGATCTCCGGAACAACCGGTGCCTTCCCGCCCGTAACCGCAGCGTCGACCTCTGCCTGTAACTTTACGTACACCCTCGGGTGCGTCAGCACGTACAGGACGATAGACCGGATTGCGGTCGATGTAGTATCCGACCCGGCGACCAGTTGCATAACTGCCTCCGTTACCAGCTGCTCCGTACCCATGCCATGCCTCACAAACGACGCGAGCATGTCGGAGCGGTTCTCGATTCCCTGTCTAAGCCGCGCCTTGATGCGCATCCTGCAAAGACGCATTACCCGCCCGAAGCCGGTCGCATCGTCCTCAGAGGGCCCCAACAGGCGTGCGACCCAGGGTCTCTGCAGAATGGGTAGCATGCCTAGGGCCGCCGAGATCGTCGCGAGCTTGAGACCTACTTCGGTCGCCTTGATGTAGTGATACTGGTCGCTGTCCGTGTCCAGGTCGCCCAGGGAGTCGCCGAGAGCGACGCTGCTAATGACGTCGATGGCGAGGTATTGAATTTTGTTACCGAGGTCGAAAGACCTTGCGAGGCGTGAAGTCGACAAATATTTGGACCGGATGAGGTGAACTAGCTTTTGGACATGGATATTGATCGCACCTTCTAGCTCGCGATTCTCCTTCCCCGCGTACTGTCCGGGGAGCGGTTATTGCGTTAGCGACCCATCTAGGTTGTTGGACAGACGGATTCCATGGCTCACTCCGGGAGCCATCTGTTGCCTGCTGCGCAGATGGACGTCCTCGTTCAACTCGCTGAAGATGTTGTCCGTCCCCGGCTGCGACCTCGTAGCCAGCGCAAACCAAGGAGTTCGCGTGTATGGAGAACGGACAGCGTTCATGTGACTGAGGAGCTCTCGGGAGCAAGTAATGAGGTCGTTTGGTCCGATTCGAGCGACGGCTCCTAGACACATCAACGATTCTAACGCTTACCCGCCTATCGAGCATGGAACGGACTTACCATACTTGTCACAGACCTCCTTGTACTGAATATGTGCATTGTTGCTGAGCAGTGCGGACGAGTGCCAGAATTCGAACCAGCCCGATCCAGGCGGCCCTTTGAATGCACTGAGCCGGTAGTAAGCCCAGACTTTGTAGCTAATGTAGCCTACCAGCGTGCCGAGAGCCAACGGCCACGTCCCATCGTACGAGACCGAAAATAATCCCATCTGGACGTTTTGATAGAGACCGAGGTTTCCAGAGTGGTAGCAATTAATAATAGTAGGGGATCAGGTCGGGGCGAGCTGCGTGTCGATAGCGCTAGATGTCTCTTAACGGGGACTCCGGGTTTTCTGGCGATACTTGCTCTGATAATCCTCGCAGCAACGCGGTCCCAACGGCCGGCGTGCCAGAAACGGCTCTCATGACCCTCGGCCAAAAATGGCTTCTCTGGCAGGGACAAGCAGCGGATCGTGCTCATGTCCCAGCCAGAGGCAAGGATCCCGGACGCAGCCGCAGTAGCTGCGCTTCAGAAACTTCAGAAGCGGCCGCTGAACTAACTAGTCCCCACTATCTAATACTTAACCGAGAATGGCGATTCCGTATTCGCCAGCGAAGCCGAGCGACGAAACCTTGCCGCCGAATGCTACACACGATGGGAAAGTACCTCGGTACATACAATACTGTACTGCAGATCTGAATCCCTATGATTCATAGGTTCTTTGGCCTCTACATATAAGCGGAATCCTACAGTAAATGGGATGCCCTGGTCACAGGTCGTTTCCAGATACACAATCGCTGCAGAGTGTTTTGTTCAGCCTTCAAAATCGGCTTCCTTCTGTTAACTTAAGTCATCCTACCAAGAGCTAGCCAGGCCTGGAGGTTGTCTCTCTCAACATGTCCTCAGCCCAGCAATAGTACTCTCCATCACATTATACAGGGTGAGTGCTTTTATTTATTTGAACGGAGGTTCAATTTTTGTTTTTTTAAGTGGCTAGGGTCCACGACATTGCATGCGCAATTCTGTTGCCGAAACGAACAGGAAGTGAGTGGTGTAAAGAAAGAGATTTCTTTTCTTTGACGCGATTCAGTGTATCGCTAATTGTCTACACAGGTGTACGACCTCGACATCGACAGTTGGAGTTATAAGATGGAGCAACAGCTTGCTCTACGACCAGGCAGGGTCCAAGACGACATGGAGTGGCAAAGAGACGTCGAGAGATTCTCTTTTGTTGCCGCTGGAAAGGTGGTGTTATTGTCACCGGAGGTGCTCAGGGCGGCCGCACTGAAGTGTGTCGACGAGTTGGCGACGCAGGACCCATCGATGGTGTTGGCAGACTTTCGCTTTCGTCTTCGCAGAGAGAAGGAGCAGTCGGGTTCGACCTTGGTACCGTTAGCCATTGTGCCAGAGCATCCGGAGACCTGTGGGGTCCGCAACATGCCCACGAACGAAGACGGATCGGGCGAGGATGAGGAAAGCCGAGAGTCTGACAAGCAATGGCGATGGAGCAATGCTATGACAGTCAACTGTATGAACGTGTGTGTTGCTTTGCTCAGCTACGGCTATCTCGTGTGCGACTTACTTTCAGGTTCCGTTGGTGCAGGACATTACGACGTTCTAGATCCTGAGCCGATCTTCGAGTTATTGGATGGGGCCGGTGGCTTTACTTATGCCGACTTACGAAGCGTGCTTTCGGGCTTAGACCCGGTGCCGTGGCGTCGTGTTTGTGCATCGGAACTTGTAGACCGGAGCAAATGGTTTGGACTCCGTATCCGGGGCAGTGCCTACCGTTGTTTTCAGGACCTTCGTTCTACTTAGGGTGATCAAAGTTTCGTAGCGCAGTAAATAGATTTGGATACATGAACTCAGATTGTCTCACATCGAGGTGGACCGGTGCTTTAAATCTCGATACCGCCAGTTGTCGACTAAACACCAGTCTTCAAACATCTAAATGACTCTTGTCGACTAATCACCAACCAACTAATGAGCAACATTGACCTGCCTCCAAATTAATCACCTTCCAACCCATCATCCAACTACTAATCTAGGGGGGTCCCAGGGGGCGCAGCCCCTTGTAACGCACCGAAGCGGAGCGAAGGTTGTCGTTCCACGTTGTGCCCAACAAACTAGTAACAGGCATCACAAAATGCAGACGGGAGTCAATTCACGAGCCAGGCGAGTGCAGTGGTATGGAACGGAGTGGAGTGCCTCAAACATCGGGAATCGAAGTGCACGTGGCTGCTTATGTCATGGGTTGACCCATTTCCTAATCCGGTAGTCTCCCAACCTCGACGACCCAGCGATCAACCAGAGGGTTATCGGTGTAACTTTTTAGGGTTATATGAAGCATTATCTGTCTATAATTTGTATAATGCTTCCCCAGTCACCCAGTCACCCACTGTGGGTACATCGATACCGGAATGCAATGGAGGTCATTGGTTATCACTTGTTATACTATATACAGCATCAAATATGCTGAAAAAGCTGCTTGCTTCACTGCTGTCTTTGGCAGCTGTCGCTCAGTCTTCCTTCTCGGAAGCATCCAATATTAAGCGGCACTCGACAAAGCTTGACGATGAATATGACTTCATCATTGTCGGCGGCGGAACGAGCGGTCTAGTCGTTGCGAACAGGCTCACAGAGGATAAGAATGGTACAGTAAGTGTGATTATTGTCGCCGCCGCCAACTTCCTTGAGCTAAAACAAGATGAACGCTAGCCAGGGTCCTCGTTGTCGAATTCGGAGATTTTGACGACACTTAGGACACAGCTCTCCCCTACAATGCGAATAATTTGCAGAGGCGATTGATGTTCAACATGACCGCCGTTCCCACAGCCGGTTTGGGCAACAGAACCTTTCCGCTCTGGATAGGGGCGACGGTTGGCGGAGGCTCTACCGTCAACGGCATGGCTTTTGAACGCGGCTCCAAAGCCGATTATGACGCCTGGGAAGAACTGGGGAATCCAGGCTGGGGGTGGAATGGTCTACTTCCCTACTTCAAGAAGGTATGCTGATCACAGAGATTGCGAGTTGGATCCTTTTCCGAGTCTACCTTCCCGGGTTCTCTTCCAGGGCACAGCGCTTGATGCTGAATCGTGGGAACAGTCCACGACTTTCACCCCTCCACCCTCCGAATATGTCACCAGGTACAACTACACATGGGACTCGGCGGCCTACGGCAAGGGCCCAATCCAAGTTGGGTTTCCGTCCTGGCAATGGCCCGATGTTGGTACTGTACGTTGACGGCACTACCACGTTTTGCCAAATGTCACCGATATTAAACAATTATGGCTAGGTCCCCAAATCGATGCATGGGCAAAGGATCAAAGAGTACCGGTGATCAAACAGGGAGCTCTGGGTGAGAATGTCGGTCTCGCCTGGTTGCCCGAGAACATCGACACTCTCAACGGGACACGCTCATCTGCGCGGACGGGGTACTTCAACCCTGCCCGTGGGCGAGCCAATTTGGATCTTCTCACTCATCACTACGTCTCCAAGATCGAGTTCAGGGGGAATGCGGCAGTGGGAGTTCGGGTTGTCAGTCGCGCAACTGGTACGGTTGCGCTGGTCCGCGCGAAAAAGGAGGTGATCATGGCCGCCGGCGCTGTCAACACGGCGCGAACCCTGCAGCTGAGCGGTGTTGGGCCGGCTCCCTTGCTGCGTTCCTTTGGGATCAAGACCGTTGTCGATGCGCCGGGAGTGGGAGCCAACTTTCAAGATCACCCTTGGTTCTCCGTGATTCTCCAATGTGGTTCAAACGCCCTCCCGGGGTTCAGTGTCAAGGCAAACCGGGCTCACAGGAGATCGCAGATACGAGCGCAAGCCCAGTGAACCCAAATATCCTCACTCGTCTAGTAGAGTACGATGTCGCCTGGCGAGAGTATCTAGCCAATCGGACCGGCTCGCTTACTCTATCCTACGGCAACAATATCGTTTTCCTTTCGCTCAGCGACTTGACGACGGACTATCGCACGGTTGCAGCGTTTCTAGCGGAGCAAGATGCAACTGCCCACCTCCCCCCAGCCTACCGCTCAAATCCAGCCCTACTCTCTGGGTTCCTTGCCCAGCGAAGCATTCTCAGGAACAGATTTCTTCGGCGCGACGCCGGCGTTGTGGAGATGCCTTTTGGCGGAAGCGCCTCCGTCGTCTCCGCGATCCAGAAACCCCTCTCTCGCGGGACCGTCTTCATCAATAGCACAAAGAGTGGGGAGAGGAACATGTCAGGTCAGAGAGTCATACAGTAGCCCGTCCAGACTACTATAACTTTCCGCGTTGTCGCGAGAGTAATGGCCGGCAACACGGCCACTTCATCCCCCAGCAGCAGCGCAGCCTCTTGATTGTGGCCTCACCGCTCTCTATATCCATCTCCTTGTGGCCCGGCTACGGCACGGCTGAGCAGGGCTCTGCAGTTTGGAAGACGCCCGAAATGCTTTGCATGGAATCCCTGCCTGTGGTGGAGCCAGAAACGGATCCTAAGAGAATTCTATTCCTAGGCCCATCGTCGGTTCCAGCCCTGCAGCAGCGCTAACCAAATATGGATGACAAGGGGGTCGCTTTCGTCAGCCAAGGCGGCTGCAGAGCCGCGAGTCTCAGTCATCCAATCACGTTACGCGCGGGGATCTCTCCTCGACGGCGGTGCAGATGTCGGTCTGCCGCCGCCGGGCTGGCCGGCCGGCATGGAGGCGTTGGCTGCCGCGAGAAGAAGTTAGGCAGGAAGTGGACGGACGGGGTGGAATGGGGGCAGAGAGGGTGAAGAACCAGGCATTGCGGCCTCGGCGAACCCCTGTCCCTCTTTAGCAAAAAAATGGATTCCCTGGATTTTTTGGGGTTTCTGGTCTGACCTAAAAAGGTCTTCACCATCTTTTCCTTGATTCCTTTTCTCCTCCTTGATCCAAAAAGCAGCGCATAGTCGACCAGCCATCGTTAAGCTATTGTGGTGTTCCTTGTGATGTTCCTTGTGGTGTACCGCCGGGTGTGCCTCTAGGAGTGTCTCCTGGTCAGCCCAAAGCCCACGTCCAGTACGGCTGGCCCGATGATAGGTCTCCGAGCTGCAGGTATACGGCGCCCTCGGCCGTCGACAGCTGCAGCCACTGGTCTGGCCGTGTCTTGAACTTGTGTCTCGCGTGCTCGAACCGGACCGTGTTCTTCTTGGCGTGGGTGCCGACCAGGAGGGACTCGGCTTCGGCAGCCGGCTGCTGCTGCTGTGGTTGCGTCGCCCGATAAAATGGACTCACTGTTGAGGAGGTGGACAAAATCGTCGAGCAACAACTTCCAGACCGCAAGGCGGGCTCGAAGCACATGCAAAGTCTTCGAACAGCTGCCAAGCGGGCGGCTCAAGTGATTGACGGGTTGGAAGACACATTAGGGCACTTGGCCCCTTCGCTCTTTCTACTTTGTAAGTTTGTCGGGCCAACCATACAAATTTATAACTAACTACGACTAGGTGGTCCCTCGACGAGGGCCTGAAGTCGGCAAACATGGGACGGCTGATATGGCACCGGTCGGCATCCAGCGTCGCTCATGCTTGTGGCCGAAAAGTCTCCTGCTTCAGAGACCCTGCCATGAGCTGTCCGCTATGTGAACTACGACAAGGTCCACGAAGTCGGAAACGGCCCTCCAAACTTTGTCAATATGCCTGCGAGCGATCGACTCCCACGGTTGTGACTGCTCGACAAACAAATAGGCCACCACCATCGGATTGAAAGTGCCAGGCAGTTCACGTCCACGCGTCCGAGACATGAGGTTTTCAACATGACTGATGAATTCGCTCCGGGTCATCGACTTGGGCCCGAGTGCTGGATCCGGTGTTTCCTCCGTAATGTGTCGGTAATGACCAAAGTCGGCATGAGCTCTCGGAAGGCGAGTCTTACGGCCTGGTAAGCGTGCCTTGAGTGGATTTGGTGAGTGCAGTGTGGGAAGTTGGAGGAGTCTCGCCTAGGGCGTGTAGACGTATTATATTCATCTTGCTTTTGACGGTAACCCTGGGAGATGAGTATCTAGTTGCTCAGTTTGTCTCTATCTTCATCTTCACCTCCAAGTAGTTTCCATTCCGCGAGGGAAGTATGCCGCCGATCAATTCCCCATTTTGAACCCGTTGGCAGCGCTTCTCTTCTCGCAAACAGCAATAACGCAACAGGCGCTCGGGAGATCTATCTTCATTCTTACTTCGCTGCCTCGGCCGTCTTGGTAGGATACCCTGCGTAGCTTTGTTAGTACACCTTAACGTTATTGGAAACAAATACCGGAAAAGGGGGAGGGTCACTTACACCACGAACAAACGGCAATAATACAATACAAACATAAGAGCAACATGCCCTCCAGCCAGTGGCTCTTCCCATCCGCAATGAGGTAGTTCACCAGTAGCACCGCTACAAATAACACAGCGACCTGGAACGGATCAAAACTCAGAGACATAGTGTCGATGCCCATTCCCCACCCAATAGTTACGAGCAGCGGGATGATGAACAGGGCAACCTGCATGCTGGACCCGACCGCCACGCCAATCGCGAGGTCCATCTTGTCCTTGATAGCGACTGTGACAGCAGTTGCATGCTCAGCGGCGTTGCCGACAATGGGTAGCAGAATCAGGCCAACGAATTCGGCGCTGACGGCTCCGCTAGCAGTGACAGCGCTAATACTATCGACCATAAACTCTGAGCAGAAGGCGATGATGACGGTAGAGATGGTAAGGGTAGCGATGGCGACGAGGAAATGGAGTTGCGGCTCCTGCAAAGTCTCCTCGTTCTTGCGCGGCGGGCTGGCCATCAGATTGCGTTTTATTTCGTCTTGGACTGACGGTAAGCTGTGGCCGCTTATCAAACTTGCGGGGGCGACGAAGCCCTGGGCTATAGTGCCGTCTTTGAGCTGGGCGCGGCGGAAGGGCTTTGCCTCGACTTTTTGGGATTCTTGGGCGAAAACTTTGGCGTGTGTTTTAAGTTGGAAAAAGAGGTACGCGGCGTAGACGACTAGGAGGACGATGGAGGTGCCGCGGGAGACCTTGGCGACGTTGGATTGCTCGACATTACTGGCAATGTCGAAGACCGTAGGGATGATAACCCCTGCGATAGACAAAGCGAGAAGGCTTGCGGCTGTCTGGGCGACTGTGATGTTGAAGAATTGCACCTGTCGGCGGAGGCCGCCGAAGAAGAAGCACATGCCCATGACGAGGAGAAGATTGGAGAGGATACTGCCGATGAGCGAGGTTTTGACGATGGCGACTTCGTTGTGGACTAGGGCGATAATAGCAACGATCAGTTCGACGGCGTTTCTAAGCTGGGTCAGCGAAACAATCCCACCGTACTTCTGAGAGCAGGCATACCCAAACGTTGCATTCAACAGGCCGCCCAATGTCTCGCCCGTCCGCAGAGCAATCTCCTCTGTAGCAAAGCTAAGCATGGCGGCTAGGGGAACAATGGCGATAAAGTTGACCGTAAAGACCGCGACTCTGCTGACGGAGGAAACGTAGCTCATGACAATCCCCGTAGGCGCTGCGACTAGCAGGATATTGATCCACGAGTTGAACAGGGTTCGTTGGAGCTGGTTCCTGATGGTAAACGGCTCCTTAGGTGTGAGTTGCTCCCCAGGACTCTCAAAGTCATGCATCCGCTCTACGGCAGTAGGCGGAGACGCTTCCCTCCGCGTAGCGCTCTCGCGCAAAACATCCTGGCTGGACCCCAACCGAGTGGCTGCCGACGTCAGGACAGGGGGTGTGGTGCTGGCTCCCGCGGGCTGTCCTTCGAGCTCACCACTAGCGTCCCATGCCTGCCCGGAAGACTTGGTTCTACTGCTGTAGAAGATCTTCCACCATGAGCTGTGCCAGGCCCTAGTGGACACTGCCATCTCGGCATTGTTGGCGGGGTCGAAAGTCTTCCGCATTGTAGTGATTCTCTCAATCCTTACCACTTGGTGTGGTAGTCACGTCGATGGTTGTATTGGGGCTTTAGTGGAAGGGAGCTGACTTTAGTCAAGGTAGAGAAAGGCTTGAGGGAGAGAGAACGATAGGAGAGGGCTAGACGGGCCATTTTATAGACAATATTGAGCGATCTAGTTGTCCACTGCACCGCCTTCCATCGCTAGCTAAACCATTGTTCCAGTCTGCCTTGCTGAGCCCGCCTGAATCCACTCACCTACCACTAGGATTGTTATGTTGAACTCATCACCCGGACATAGGCATGCCCGCCACTGCCTCGCGGATCCCTCCGCTAGCGTTGAGTCCGTCTCCCGCTGTGGACCTCGATGTAGGCAGACTGTGTGCGACCCTGGCTCGGGGGTCGAAGGGGCGGTGGAGCGATTCCTTAGCTCTTGCTCACAAGGCCATTCCTCCTCGCCGGTGAATCACAGAGGTAGCGTAATCACTCGGTGTGGTGGGCAGGGAAGGCCCGGGCAATAAACTGGGTCCTGTGACTTTTGGTCAAGTGGTAACATTATGCGTTCTGAGAGAGTCTTTACATACTGTACCACGCTAGTGTAGAGTAAATCCTAGTTAGGAAATGCCTACCCTGGAAATAAGCAGCTGGGACGGAGTGCTATTTTTGACTCGCTGCCCGGGAGGGCATTGCGCCACGACCTGAGGAACCAATAGTAAGCGCGTGTCCAGCCTTCCACCCCTGCCCTTGTCCTGCAAGCAGGAAGCCATTTCTGGCTCTGGCAGAGTCAGGGATGGTCCTTGTGATATCCACCCAGGCCCAATGACTTGCTCGCCAGAAGCGGCTCTTGCCGCTAGACCCTAAATAATTAGTAAAACTCAATAGCTTGATACGGCAAGCGCCGTTTCTGTCTATCCAGGTGGAGATAGTAAATGAAAAGGGGTAAGCGTGATGGGGGTGATGCTCATGGGCCCCACCGGCCTTCTGATCCTGATTCTCTGCACCGAGGCCCTTTGCCCTGCTCTCCACTTTGGAGAAACTCCCAATCTCTTCGCTTGGCCCGCCTTTTGTGGCTCATGCGACGGCAAAGGGTGACAGGTGGGCATTCGTGAGGCTAACTCTTTCTCGAAAGTCCTTCCAGCGCGCTGTTACTGTAGTTCGGGGCTGCTTCCGGCCAGTGGAATGGCCCTACGTGTCCAAGCCGCTTCTGGTGTTGGCAAAAATACAGGGATGAAGGACAAAATCCTGCCCTAATACCTGCCGAATCGCTGCGCGTCAGAAGCGGCTCCCAAGCCCGAACCAAATCTTGATAGGCTCACTGGATGCGTTTGCCACCTAATAACAGCAGTGGTATATAGTATAGCTAAGTTGGTAGATGAAGACGACCTGCCCTGGTGTCTACTAGTTAGCAATGAGAAGGAGAGCGTATAGTACAGAGACCAAGAGCTAATCTTATAGGCTATAAGTATCTCCTGCTGCCGAAAGCTGGAATTCACGGTATCACGACGATGCTAGGACTACAGAACTTGACGAGCATCCTGCTTCTGTCAAGACAGGCGATGATGCCAGCCTCTCACACACCACGGTGCAGCAGCTCCACCACCTGTGTAAGCTCCGCACTACCCAATGGGAGCAGCCCGCCGTGTCCTTCTAACCCATTGCTAGTGCAACAGAGTCAGCAGATTATTCCCCGGCGGGGTGCTCTTCCCCACTACGTCTACCGGGAATTCGGTCTCTGAATTTCAGACGGTTCATTCAGGTCGCTGGTCTACGACGTCAATCCTCACACCCGACTGCATATTTCGGCCGTCCTCTGCGGAGCAACTGTCAGCGGCGGTCAAAGTGCTCGCAACGACAAACTGCCAGTTCGCCGTCAAGTCCGGCGGGCACAGCCCCATTCCCGGGGCCAACGACATTAACTACGGCGTCTCTATCGACCTGCAGTATTTAAACCAGACCTCCCTGGCCCCCGACCGCAGCTTCGTCAGCCTGGGCGCCGGCGGCAACTGGATCAACGCATACCACGCCTTTGCGGGTGACGGCGTCGGCTTTCCCGGTGGCCTGTGTGGCACGACAGGCATCGGCGGCGTGACCATCGGTGGCGGCCAGTCCCCCTTCAGCGCCAAGGTCGGCTGGGCCGTCGACAACGTGCTAAACTTCGAGATTGTCCTGGCGGATGGAGAGATCGTCAACGCCAACGCGACAAGCAACAGCGACCTGTTCCGTGCGCAGAAGGGTGGCGGATTCAACTTCGGTGTGGTAACAAGGATTGATATGGCGGCGTTTGATCATTCCAACGAGCTGTGGGGTGGCGAGATCCTAATCCGATCAACGCCAGCCACGGAGCAGGTGGCGCTTAAAGCAACTATCAACTATACAAAGCAGAACAACGACAACGTGGACGCGATGCTGCAGACCGTATTTTTCTACTACAACAATGGCACCGCTGTCATTGACTTCATACTAGCGGCAATGGATAGCGCTACGAACCCGGAGATCTTCAAGCCATTTACGAGCATGAAGTCGCAGATCGGAAACACAGTGTCGTCGCGGACGCTAACGAGCTTTATTACAGAGCTCATACCGACCCAGCCTTCGGGATACCGGTTAGTTTCTACGCATTGAACCTTTACGCAGAACAGCCCTGACATTAGCTCCTAGTGACCTCTGGGCGACAGTGACGTTTAAGAATGATTTCCAGACCCTACAGACCGTACAGAGGATTACCAACGAAATATATAGGAAGGCAAGCGACACGGTGCCCAATATGGACTGGATCTCCCTCTATAGTCCGCAGCCTAAGGTTATCGAGCGGCATAACTCCGGGGGCAACGTTCTAGGGCGACAGAATACCGGGGACGACCAAATCGGTAAGAGGACCATGTTGCTAGTGGGGTTCAAAATGTGCAGTACCACTGACGCCGGTCGGCAGTCGCCGTTATCGGTCCCCGATGGCTGGACGAAGCGCACGACAGGGAAATGTACGCTGTCGCCGCAGAGTGGGTGGACAAGGTCACTAGCGCTGCCAAACTTCTGAAAACCTACAAGGATTTCGTCTACCTCAATCTCGCAGCGCAGTTTCAGGATCCCATCAGGGCGTACGGCGAGGACAACGTCCAATATATTCGGCACGTCGCTAAGAAGTACGACCCGGCCGGCGTATTCCAGCGGCTGACGCCGGGAGGCTTCAAAATCAGCCGAGTCGGCGGGCTTCATTCTCGAACGGCTCTCGGACGGTAACTACGCTATAAACACTACGGTGGTTCTCCCTCTCTGCTCTATCCACTCCATGTAGGCCGTTCTGAAGTATGTAAGTCATTGGTAAAACGCCCTACCTTCGCTGAAAAGATTCTTCTTCGACTGCTATGATGCTGTGGTCTGTTGAATAACGATGCGATTGTATTTACCTACCGCCAAAGCCGCCAAAACTCAATAAGGCCGTCTAGAGCCTGTTATAATACACACACTATAACTGTTACATAGACTGCTCCCACTTTTCAGACCGTTTCTCTTGGCCCGCTAGTAGCCCACCCTCTTGAAATAACCTCGGAAATCTTTATTTAACTAGACCAATAGGGGCCAAGTCAGCTGCCAGGAAGGGCGAAGCCCCAGCAGGCAGCTCTGGAAGGGTGTCCAGGACAGACGGAGCAGCGACTGGTGAGCGCCTAGAAGCCTGTTGTGCCGGAGCAAGGCTCATAGAAGCACTGCTCTGAATGGTCAGGCGCCCCATGGCGTAGATACAAAGATGTGGCTATTGGATCCGTCGTGATGCTCACAGGAAGATTCCTCGGAGACGGGAACTTGGTCGAATTCAAATTGCATGACTGTGGGCATGTGTTGGTGACGGGCAGCAATAAATGGGAGCATTGAGCAACACTGCGACACAGGACCGACTAAGTAACTGGGCCACTCGATGTTGGCTGCTTTGGGCCGTTAAATCAGGCGTACGGTCGCCAGGTTGAAGACTTAATGCGGATGCATATCAACCACGTGAGCAAGCTCGAGTTCCTCTGCGGCTTTCGCGCAGCCTTCTTCGCCTCTATGACAGAGAGGAATATCCAAGGCGGCTTCGCAGGGGCTGGCCTTATGCCGTACAATCCAGAGAGGGTACTTTCTAAGCTAGATGTCAAGCTTCACACGCCAACACCCTTAACCTCACGGCTAGCACCCCACAACCTTGGGTCTTCCAAACACCACACAACCCTCGAGAAGCCGACTCGCAGTCAACGCTCATCAAGAATCGCATTGCCAACCATCAAAACAGCTCCCCAACCTCGATGTTGGCTGCTGTGGACCAGCTTACCAAGGGTACGATGGCTATGATGCACGAGGTGGCTCTCCTGCGCTCTGAGGTCTCTTCGCTCCGCAAGGCCAACGAGGCACTAAGCAAGCGCCGGAGAGCCAAAAGAACGCGTGTACAGCTTGGAGGGTCACTTTCTATACAAGATGCACAGGATGTACTAGGCCAGAGGGATGTAGGTAGGGAGGGAGCGCAAGAAACGCAGCCGGATGGTAGTTGTGCAGGGGAGTTTCGTACGAGGGTTCGGTGCTGCGGTGTGTGCGGCAAGCCTGGCCATAACGCCCGCACTTGCCACGAGGTTGCAAAAGCATCTGATTCAGCTGCTTCCGATGTAATTATAGTTGGTTCTTAGTGTTGTTGTTTTGTAATTGAGGATACTGTTTGTAGAGTGGTGGAGCGTGCGCAACTCGCTTATAAAATACGTTAACCGTTAGTTAGTAAAAAGATGACATTCTAGTGGATAAATACGGCTCACGGAATTCCTATCAAGTGCAGGAAACTGTCAACAGCGTGAAGTGTGAAGACGAGACTATTGGTTAGACTTGCCATTGGATGCGCGGGCGGGAGACATCGAGATATAGAGCTCTCATTGCCTCTTGGGGCATCGGTGTGTCTTGTCCGTTTGCTTCTGCTGTGTACCGGCCACTTGCAACCCGAAGCTGCCAGTAAGCAGCCGGCCTCGCTCACCGCTAGAAGATAACTGTGAGAAACCGCTATCTAGCCGTCCGGTGTTTGCCAAACTTGGGATCTCGGCGTATTCCTCCGGTATCGCGCGACGGCTATACAATCTACCAGCGGCATTCGGTCGGCGGCAAGCATAAACAAATCACCGGCCACTAGGGCGCTTCAGTTCCGTTTGTGCGGCTGTGCCTGGCCGGTATTGCGTTTGGGATGCGCAACCCAATGTGCTTCTCATCAAGTGACTTTCATTGCGCGTTGGACACGGCCTGACCTGAGCAAGCGCCTGCAAATACACAGAGAGCAGAACACACAAGATGCAACAGCGTCCCGCTGCAAACGAGCCCGAATCTCAGCCGAACTACAGTCCTTATCGACCGGGCCGTGGCGTCGGAGTTGAGCCCTGGTCAGCTGCTGCAGTTGGCCGCGGCAGGACTTCTTGGTGTTGCACGCATCGGCCGATCCTCCATCCCAACACCTCCCATTAATTGCAACCGCACTCACCTGGACGGGAACCCTTTTCCATTTGTTGATACTGTACCTGTCAACGGGCATAGCTATGACTGGTCATGTAAGTAGGGTTAGGTTGTGGCCCGTCGTAGGGGACATATCTCCTGCGGCTGCGGACCCTGAACGAATTCAGCATCCGGATCCGGCATGCGCTAGTTTCTGTCTGGCCAAGCGATCGTGAATGAAATGGGGTAAGCGTGGTGGGTCACCACGGAGCTCTACTAGCCACCTAGTGTACATAGGATTCGAAATCGTCTAGCGGCGTCATGTGAAATCTCTGCGGATCGACCGACAATCCTGCCCCACCTGGTTCCCTGCCCGATTAGGATGAAACGGCTTTGCATGGAATCCCTGCCTTTGCTTGCAGCCGGAAACGGATCTTAACAGGATTCTATTCCCAGACCTCAAGATTGTCTGTGGGCAGAGACGCAACCAATTAGGCTTGGCGAGAGCCAGAAATGGCTCCTCGGAGCATTCTATTCCCACACCCCAAGTTCCTCAGAAATCCGTGGAGCCATTTTTGGCTTAAGCCAAGACAGCAGTTCCCTGCACCAACCCCTTGCTGCTCATAGCCGGAATCCCTGCTCTTGCCATCGCCGGAAACGGCTTCAGAAAGCCACAAGTGCATGTCACCGTCATGGCGCGCAGCTAGAAATTCTATTCCCACACCTGAGCGACACTTCCTTCCAGAGCCGTTTACGGCTGTGGGCATAGGTACGTGCCTTTCTCCGAGACTCAGAAACGGCCTTGATACGCAGTACTGTACACACCATTCAGTACAGCGTGCAAGGGTAGCCACAGGGAACCGCTGTCTTAGATAGAATCATAGAGCCAGAATTGGCTCTGACGGATACAGTCAACTTCTACTTTGTCTCAGCTAGGTTCGACCTTCTGCGGGGTCCGCTTGGTGTGCTTCACTCTCAGTGGCCTGGCAATGCTCGATTTCATTCCTAGAGAATCTGCTCTACATACCCAGCCGTCGGGATCGTCTTGTATGATGCAGAGGGAGTCGATCCTAGTCGTGTGTGTTAGGAAAGGAGTTGATTTGTCAGGGGGAAACTCACTAGAGGTGTTTGAAGCTTAGGGCTCGAGTGACCTCGACTGCTTCGGCAAAAGTTCTCGATGTGGTAGACAGGGGTGTCTGTCCGCCACAACAGTGGCTTAACGCAGCGTAGCTTGCCCGTTCACTAGAGCTACAGTACTCTGGCATTCACTGTCCGAGAGGACTCTCCTCCTTCGCTCGCGTAAACTGGTGGGGACGGTCACTTAAAGAATGGATCGCGTGTTCAGCCTCACGGATCACCATCAGGCGTTCCGACCGTTCACTACCTCATCATCTGACAGGGCCAGATCTTATCCAGGAACGGAGAGGGAGGGGACAGGGGCAGCTAGGCATCCTTATCTGCTCCGCCACGCTAAGTATTTGCCGCTCTCCAGCTGTTTAATCCCAGACGGTGCCTATTTAATGCTCAAATGTCCACGATATCTTGCCAACCTACCGACCTGCCTTGACCATTCTGCTACGCCAAAGCGCCCACGCTCAGCCGTGAAGCTACGACAACACCAAGGATCGACTCCGACACACGCCGTTACCGAGTCACACGACCAAAAGATGTCCGTAACCATGGAGATATTCATCGAAAACAGCGACAACGGCCTGGTCATGGGCCTGGTCATTCGCTTTCATCACGCGGAAGGACCTGGCTTCGGCGATATTGCGGCCCGGAAGAAGACACGGACGACTATTTGCACACTCATCTTAAATGACCCGTCTTGGTTCAAAAATTTGGACAATCGAAGTCTCGCCATTCTGGCTTCGCTGTTCAGGGTGGGCAAAGGCATGGCCATGCCGGGCAGCTTGGTGCTTCCGATGGCCAGCAATCTCGACATGCAGGTCAATAGTCTCGGTACTTCCGTTCTCTTATACTCCTTCTGAGTTTCCCAAAGGGCACCGCTGACACATAGTCTTCAACAGTAAAATACGGCGACTTGGGGATGGCCATGTCCAGGCGGGGCGACGACCATAGTGACCCGTTACAGTGGTGTGACAGTAGGCGGCCGAGCGGGCTATGCATGTACCCGAGTAGGACGCCTTACTGGGATGGCCGCTGGAACGGCAGGAACAGAATACTTAATCTCCGGATGAACGACCCATCGAGCGGCCGTATCTTGCTTCCAAAGTTACAGGTCTTATTCGTGCCAACGAGCATGCCTCTTATCCAACCAGTGGTCCGGTCTGGCGCTACCAACTCTCCGTCGCTTATCCGGATCAAGGGCTCGACCATTCTCCGTGGGTTTAACGCTGGCATCCCGACCACACACTACCATCTTTGCGACAAGACCGTTCAGCGAATCGAAAGCACGAAAATCACATTTCTTTGGTGGACTGGATTCGAGATATGCGAAACAAGCCGTCTTGGAATCAAGATTCTGGATGCACCTCCTAACGCAAACCCACTTATGGTAGCAGTTGCGGTGATCGCTGAGACGTGTCTCCAGCACCATCCCATCATGCAAGCCGTAGGCGTGGTATTGTGGGAGTTCGGGAAAGCTGCAAGGACGCAGACTCCTGTGCAAACTGCTCAGGAGTCGTGTCAGGTCTACGGAGCCGTAGGCATGGTCTCATGGTCTGACTGTGTTCTCTTCCATCCGGTTGACGGCCATCCCCAAACAGGCGGACGAGCAAAGCGGACCGCTTGGTGAGGTCGTCGACGACGATGAATCTCCAGAGAGGGCAGACGTAGGTTCGGCTGGCTTGGTGCTGGGAAGGCTCAATAGCCCAACAGCTCGCTGGCGTACAACGGATGCAAAGCCGCGGCGTGCCAGGGGCTCGCCGGGACCATGAAAATAAGGGAGAGAGGTGCCCCGATGGTGTGAAATAGCGACAGGTTATCATGTACCGTCTAGTCTAAGATGTGAGGTCCGACGCACGATCTGCTAGCATGATGGAGAGACGTTGGCGCAAAGTAGCTATTGAGATTGGCATCTTGTTTGGTTGGCACTGTTCACCAGTCGAAGGTAGACAGACACACAGGCGTCATGTTTTTGTACTAATGTTCACTCATTTCTTATAAGCGGAACCCCGATCTCGATCTCGCTCCGCCAGAGCCTGGACTCCAGGGGCTAGCGAGACGGGTGATGACGACCACGCGATAACGAAGAATGGGTCGGCGATATATCAGGCTCAATATTCTGCAGAAGCAGAGGCCGCTGCGGAATCAACGATGCAGACGCGTGAGGAGAGGGATCCTACGGGAGTGGGCGGAGCCCGGTCAGTTCCGGCGCCTCCAGCAGCAGTCGGATGATCTGGGTCAACTTCCTTCCGGTGGCATTCGGGGAAACCGAAAGGGCGTATCGATAGAGGGCCAGGTCCGGGGCTGCGATGATTTGGACGTAGTTCGCCCAGAGCGTGACGGTGGCGCCCTGGTGCCAAACCCGGGCCTCACAGGCGTCAAGGTCTTCAAGCTCAGGCGCCCGAGACCCGGTTTGCCGGTGCCGAGTGCATCTTCCACCCGCGTAACAGCGGCATCGGGAGAAGGGATGCCTCCATCTTCGGAACTGGGCCACAGAATTATTAGCGTGCATGTAGTAGAAAAGCATAAGTGTTGGGTGAATTATACCGGTAGATTTGAGCCACTCCAGTCGTGAACCCTCCTCCTCCACCGCGTGCTCCACCGCGTCCGCCTTGGCGTGGTCCATAATAGCCTCCACCTCTGCCTCCTCTTTCACCACCCCTGCCTCCAGGAAACCCGCCCCAGCTCTCGGGCGGTACCCCACCACCTCGTCCCCCTCCAGGTGCCCCACCGTGGCCACCGTGGCCACCAGGACCACACCGGCGACCGGCCCTACATGTGTGTTCTATGCCATGACACGTTCTCGCGCAGCGACATTCTCAAGCGTCACTTCATCAAGTGCTCTGTCCGCCGTGGCAACCCGACTGGTGCCAGCCACCTGAGTCACCCGCAGGCGCATGTTAAGAAGAACGCTGCTGCTCAGCAGAAGGCTATAGGTATTGAAGACAACACGCTTGCCGACGGTATGAGCACCGTGGCAAACAGTCGAGGCCAGCTTTCGAGATCTAGCAGAACCAACGAAATCGCCGACGACGCGAATCGCGATACAAGGAGCATGACGGAGTCGATCATGGGCGCGTCGACGCGTCCCGGCAGCTTTGATCAGACGTACAACGGCAGCGAGGTCACCCAGCGCGAGCCGGTGGTGGAATATCTGGCGACAATCTCACTGACTCGGACGACGGTCCCGAGAACTGTGGTGTAGCAGGTGTGGACGAGCTGAGCTGCTGGAGCAGACCAGGGTGCGGCGGCGTTAAAAGCACGGGGAGCGGCCGGCACACTACGTCTACAAGCCTTTTGTCTTCGCAATCTGCTGTCTGTGCTGGGACACCGTGTGCGGCAGCAGAGAAACGTGCCCACGGTGAGGGTATGAGGTTGTCGGCTGTTTGGATTGTGATGCCCTGGCCAACTCGTCAAGGCCAAGATATAATTAGACAACATACAACATCAAGGATTCGCGCTCCTCAAGTCCAGGCCGGCCCCATTCCTCTCATCCGTTGTCCAGCCGAGAATGTTGTCCAACCAGCACCATCCCGGCGGAATCCCTGCCGGTCACGACAACGAATTAGATGGCACCGGCGGCTCCGAGACGGATTCGACTCTTAGGGTCTCGCTCACCGGTGGTTCCGAGACGGATTCAACTCTTGAGGGCTCGCTCACCGACGGCTACGAGATAGCGTCAACGGGGTCGACCAGCGTGACCTCGTCCATCTACGCTATCTTCGAGTTCGAGAACGATCGCCGCTACCCACGCCTCAAGAACGGTCGCTACCCGATCCCTAACGACGACGAGGAGCTCAACCGCGAGGACATGAAGCACACCATGATGATGGAGCTGTGCGACGGCCAGCTGTTCTATGCCCCCATCGGCAAGAACCCGCACAAGATCATTGATGTCGGCACCGGCACCGATGAGTGGACTTCGTTGAGCACCACATCTGAATGGCAACTGACCTTGCGACACGGCAGGTGTCTGGGCGATCGAGGTCGGCGACCAGTTCTCCAATGCCCGCGTCCGCGGCATCGACCTGTCTCCCACCCAGCCCGCGTGGGTGCCACCAAATGTCGACTTCCTCGTCGACGACTGCGAACAGGGCGACTGGCTCGACCAGGACAACGACCTCGTCCACTTCCGCTTCATGGCCATCGTGCTCAAGGATGTCCAAGGCGTGCTAAGGCACGCATACGAGTGAGTTTGAGTTTTGTGGCCGTTGCTCGGGCCGCCTGCTGACTCGCCTTCTCAGGAGCTTAAAACCGGGCGGCTGGGTCGAGCTGCAGGAGCTCTCCGGAGAGGCCTTATGCGACGACGGCACCATGCCCGACAACGACCCCGTCAAGTACTGCTACGACCTCGCCTACACCGCCTTTACCAAGTTCAACATGGACACGAGGCTGCCCAGGGCGCTCGAGCCCCTGCTGCGCAATGCCGGCTTCGAGAACATCCAGTGCGTCGTTAAGAAAGTGCCCATCGGCCCTTGGGCCCGTGACAAGGCCCTCCGCGTCGTCAGCATGTACCAAAAGATGGCCGTGCAGGAGGACATCCTCCCCGCCTTTGCCGGCAGGCCCTTCACCGCCCTCGGCATGTCGCAGGTTGAGAGCCAGGCCACGCTGGCCTACGCTAGGCAGGCCTTGGGCGATGCGAGGGTTCACCGATACTTTCTTTATTACTTCTTCTTTGCGCAGAAGCCATTGAGGTAAGGTTTGTTGGAGGGTTATTCGGAAAGGTTGTAGGAGTATAAGTGGAAGGGATGCCACACGAACCTTGGAGAGAGCTCCCCACCCGCTGGCAGGGAAGTTGTGAAGTGGACGCTGCGCGCGGCAGTTGATTTGCTTCCAGGTTCAGGGGTCAGCTTTTGAGACATAGTTTTGTAATATACTCGCGGCCCGTTTCGATCTTCTGAGACCGAACTTGACAATGGAATTCGGGACCATTTTGAACCTTGGTCGGAAAATTGCTGGCATTCGTGTGGCAAGCGGGACATCAGCCAATCAGAATCGGCTGGAGAACAGATCAGGGAAGTGGGGTTCACGGTTGCGATGGCAGCGCTCAAGCACACCATCAAATTGATGATAAGCGGCACCTTTTCATTTTCTCGACGCCGCAACTTCATCCCCCATTCTTCTCCAAACCTCAGGATTTCCTGGGCTGGCTTTCCTCTAGCTAGGTGATTACATTGTAGCACACTTTGTGGAGTAGAAAAGCAGAACGCAGAGGAGAGAGAAATCTAATATAAAACTCACCCTGAACTTCACTACCATGGTCTCTGCATCTGATTGCGCGCATATCCTTTTATCCTCCACAATATTGTTCTCGGGCCTTCCCGGCTTCCCAGAGAGGAGTCTAGTTCAGGGTTGCTGAGGCCCTCCCATTGGGCTTAGTCCGCCACAGAAGAAAAGTCCCACAAAGCTCTATCATTTGGATTGCTATACATCTTTCACTCTCTAATCAAGCTGTGGCGTTGGAATGGCTAGAAAAGATCTTCCTGCCTCTCACTTAGCCAGACGACCCTTCGGAAAAGCGACTTTTAGTCTTTGACGGCTATAATAGCTATACTACGGTGGAATTTATGTGGCTTTGCTACTAAAATAACGTCTACCTCATCTACCTGCTAGCCCACACCTCCCACGTTCTCCAGCCGTTGGATTTATCCATCTTCTCGTCCCTGAAAAACGGCTACCGTAAGTACCTCAACTACCTCAACTAACTGAACAACTGGACTGAATCTACGGTTATGGGCAAGATGTCAATGGTCTAGTGTGTCTAGAAGGCTCGTGAGGATGCCCTGACACTCAAAAATATTAAGACTGGGTGGAAGGTGACTGGGTTGTGGCCTGTCAATATGGCCAAGCCCCTGATAAGCCCCCTTTTGATGGAAAATTCGAACTAGACCCTGAAAGAAGGACCATATAGTCAGTCATAGCTATACCACCTACATATTGTACATACTATGACGTTAATTGTCTCTCTGTTGTCCCTGATGAATGCTGTATTTGACCTGGGTGTCTGCTGCATGTTAATGACCGAGTTTGAGTTTGTAGGATGCTGTTCTCATCTTGTTGTCTCGTACGACAAACCTTCAGGCGTCTTCACTGTGAGAGACGAGCCGTATGAAGTTGAGACGCAAAGGCACTGCAAATACCATTCAATACCCCTAACGAGTTGAAAGCTGAGGAGAGGAGGTCGCTAGGGGCTGGGAAGGGCGCGGATCTCACGGGCCACCCAAGCCGAGCCGGAGTCCCAATGCGGAAGGCTGGGCTTAACCCTAACCCGTGACACCTCCCGTGCCAGGCACACATGTTCTGTGTTGCAGTTAGTGGAGACTTCATCTAGTCCACGACTACTCAGAGGCATGCGTACTAAGTAGACCGAAGCTCTAGAGGTACCCATTTGCGGAACTGCAGGGCTTGGAACATGGATGTGCATGCACGCCTTTTCCGGTGTTTATTCCCTCTTCACAGCTTTGTTATCGTACCTACGCATATGCCGGTCGCGGGCAGCTTGAGAACCTAATATTACCACGTCTTCACCCTGGATGGGATTGTGCGTTTAAATACACATAAAGCGCTCCCTAGAGTTTGGGCTGAAATCCCCCAACTCCATTGCAGGGATACTCGAACGACGGTAGTTCCTTGACAAAAGTGGTCCACGACTTGTCCGATACTATAGGGGCAGTTATATAATCGTTAACCTCAGATTCCCGAACCGCGTTCAGCATTTCGGGTAAAACTTGATCGTATGCTTTGACCAAGGAATCGTGAAACGACTGACTAATAATGCAGTCTCTTGACGCACGCCAGCTGATGTCTGAAGCGAGGCAAAGCAATTCAAAGAGACGGAGAGTTGTTGGGCAAACTCCTGAACCTCTTGCTGCTTCGTAAGCCATCCGATGACCGATTGCCTCGACAAGAGGTCGACAACGAGGGAGGATATGCCGATTGAATTCCTGACCCCTATGTTCCCGGTAACCACCGAGTTCGGCGAGTTTATAGCTCGTATCTGCCATCATTTCTCGTTCGCGCTTTGCCAACATTACAGATGGATCTTGCGGCTCAGGTAGGTGATATTTCTCTCCAAGAATCTCTGAAGCAAGACCTAGTGAAGATGTTAGACTTCATTTGACAAGCTGGGCCAGAAAGACAAACGTATGCACAACACGAGGGTATCGCCCTCCGCAATGTAGTTACCCTGGAAATTCAAAGCCAGCTCGCTAATCTGATTGTAAGAGAAAAGGCCCTGCCAACCACATCGCTCTAAAAGATCATTCAGGACACGTGATGCTCGAGTGATAGTCGTTTTGAAAATAGTGGCGAGCGCGTGTCGCACGGGCTGACTGTGGCGGGGATCCATAACCTCCTTAACTGTCCATCGGGCGTATGATTCTAGGACAATTCCATAAACCCATCCATTCAGAATTGGTCGCTGCTGTGTGCTGAAAGACATGATAGGCACACGGCCGTGTCCATTGGAAGAGGCGACCATCCTTCTTTGGCTGTAAAGGGCTGTAATATGAGTTCCAACTTTGATCGCCGAGATACCCATGATCGAGAGCGATAGTGTCCCAATGGAAACCCGCCAGATATGTTGCAGAAAGTCATCTCGCTCATCCTTTGGCTTGGAGATGGATCCGAGAAGGGCGTTTGGGGATAAACGGACATGTTGGAAGGTTGTGATAGCATGGTCCAGAGGCTTCGTACTTGTTCCCGGTCGCGTTGGCAGGACTCGTGACATGATCCCACGCCGCATCTGGTTTGAATCGCACAGCGAGACAACAAAGGGCTTGATTCCATGATCATCTCCATGCACCTTTAGACGAGCAAACACAACAGCCACACGAGGAATGCCGGAACTCGGTGTAGTTGGGGGCATGGCCTTTGCTGCCGTATCATTTGGGGTATGGAGATCGAAAGAACCATCCGGCTGAAGGGTCGCCGTGGTCTCGAGATTGCGTGCGTCCAGTCCATGACCGACTTCCGTCAGCATGAACTCGCCACAAATGTGAAAGTTCAGCAGCCCGTCGAGGAGGCCAGCAAGATCGGGTCTGTCTTTGACAAAGTTACTGAGGGTGCCGATACAGAGGTTGATATGGATCGTGGCAATGATGAAAGCAGTCATGTCTCGGGCAGCAATCACTTTGTTTTATCAGTATATAACATATACGCTGGTAGATACCGCGAGACTTACAGTCAAAGTGGAAATCCCAAAACTTTTCTGTCAGGTGACAGATATCGTCGACGGAAAGGCCTATACTGTCTTAGCCATCATCCCCTCGGATCTTGCTGCGGTGATGGCCCACCGCTTTGTCGACATATTGATTGCGCTCTTTTGTAGTGGAGAGCAATATGGTCTGGGGAGGCAGATTCATCTCTCTCCCTTGACTTGCACCAGATGTCTTGTTTGAGTAATGCCCGAGAAAAGGACATAGTGGGTTGGGTTCTGCGCGGGGCACATCAACGCCAATGCGAGTTGAACCACAAGACTAGTAGCAGTACAGTTCCGGCCAGCATGCCAAGTGTGCTTTGCCTATGCACAAAGGAAACATTATAGGTGAGGGAATAAGGATTTCTATACTGTACTTGCCCTGCCTTTTGCGGAGCCAGAAGCCGCTGTTTCGCTGGAGCTAGAAATAACTCCCCAGAGTATCCCATCCCTACCTCGAAGTTGTGCATTTTGAAGCCGTTTCCGGCTCTAATAATAACAGGGAAAACGGGCTATGATTTTCGCAGCGAAACCTTTTTCGCCCAGGCAGCGAGTGTTACAGTACAGTATGTGCATGCTTGTCGCGACCCCTGTAATACATACACCCGCCAGAAATGTTCTCGTGACGGAATTTTGGCTCCTGGTGGTGGACCCTAGCATCAGTCAAAAATGGCTGTTCAAAGCTGTTTCTGGCACAAGCAAAGCAGGGATGCTGTACACGATCCTTGTGGCGCCTGGTGTCCCCCGCTAGATGGCTGCGCGTTAAGCCACTTTGCTCTCTTTGTCCACCTGGGTCGCCCGTGGTAGCCCGCTCCCCGCGGGGGAGTCTGGGACTGTTAATCGGGGTGAAACCCGGCGGATCGATAGCGCAAAGGAGAGTAACAAATCGGGGTTTCTCAGCAACTGAATACACTCATGAGAATCTTTCCCTTTATCGTTAAAGTTATGCCAGTAGATCGCCAGTTACATGTAGCGCTCGCGTACTGCGATCCTCCCTCGGTAGGCTTAGAATCCCAAAGCGTGGAATGGCGCCTCCTCCCCATACTGCAGCCCTTCGTTGATACTGTAGGTGGGCTAGCCCTGCCCCCAGAGCTTGCTCACTGCTCAATAGTGGCTTGCATTGAAGAGCAACACACACTACATGGTCAGCTGCCAAGCTGCTTGACACGCCCACGTGGATCCATCCATCCGGGTCCCAGACGTAGCTAAACTAAGGTAATAGAAAACCCAAGCGGCATACAATACAATACAATACAATTTATTAACGCCTGGCGGGTAACCCGAAAGGGCAACTATTACAATCTGACTATACATTTCCCAAGATATGACCTGATCTCGTCGAAGCCCGTACAAAGTTCATTCTATTTCATGCAGCCTCTTATACCATTTCTCTTCGGATTCTCGTGGGTTAGTGGGGTTGTTAGTAGACTGGCTTGAAGGCGATTCTCCAAGTGTTCAACGTCGTATCTTCGGCGGCTGAAGCGATGCTTGCTGTCCGTGTCACGAGGTGAGGGGTTGTAGGTTCGGTATAGTGTGGTGGGTTGTGTGGTGTGGTGGGTTGGGTGGTTTAGTCGGCCTGCGCTTGGTTCGTGTCAAGCCGGGCTGTGGCTACAGTATGTGCTTCAAGGTCGACCCGTCCCTCGCTGCCACGTCATTGCAGCCTCGTTCCAAGCAGTCGGAGATCTTGAATTGCAAAAGCTCTCCTTCTGAAGCCGTTTTCGACTTCGGCAATGACTGAGCCTAAGCTAAAGGTGTCTCCCTGGATTTATTCAGCATAGAATACTTTAAGGAGTCGTTTCCAGCTCCAGAAGACGGACCCTCACCATCTGCTGCGCTCTCTCCTCTCCTTCATCACAAAAGACCGCAAAGTACAGTACTATATTTCTCGTCACTAGAATATGTAGGCTGCCAGGGTTAGCGACTCAGACGAGAGCTAGAGCGCTCGCAGCAAGGGCCTTTAGTCTCAGTCGAATTTGGCTTTAGAATTTGCGGCTCCGATGAACAACACCGCACAATATGTATCACAGAGTAACCTCCGAGCCAACTCTGTCGGAGTCAGAAACGGCTTTACATGCAGCACAAACCCGGTGAGCGAGAGTTACTATAGGAAGCCGCTGCCTTAGCGAGAGCCCGAATTGGCTCTACGCTCAACGTCCAGTTTGTGTCTTAGACAGGCGTGATTGGCCAATGGGGAGTTCTTAACTTTAGAAACAACATTGTAGAGTTGCCGCAATGTGTTTGGGTATTGCTGCGAATTGAGCGAAGAACATGATCAGGGACCTCGTAGGGGTTGTATTTGGCAATGCACAGGTCTAGTTCTGGGCAAGAACAGCAGTTGCTTCTCCAGGTTGATTTTGGCGAGGCTGAGGCCAAAACTGAACTTAATCTTTGTTTGCGAAGCTGATCTTTGAGGTTCTCGGCAGCGAGACACTATACCCCACGCTCGAAAATACGCGTGATGAAGCCTCGAGATGTTGGGTTCAGGGAGCTGGCTTAGTCATCATCACGAGGCTCGCGACTTGCGTCAAAGGTATCTCTGAATCTATTGGCTCTCTTCCCTGGCCATGCCCCGTTCCGGCCCCACTCCGCCGCCGATACGGCCCCGCCCCAATCCGCAACCCTGCAGCTCCCGCACATTGCCCCACTTATCGCAACTGCATCCGTAGAGAGCGTCGGTCCTTGTAATACAGTACCTACTTTGGCAGATGGCTGCGCATCAGAAGCCGCCCTTGGAGCATTCAAAGCTGTTTCCGGCTCTAGCGACAGCAGGGATGACTAGCCATAATTCCCGCAGCATAACCGTTCCGCCTAGGCATCGGGCCGCGTTGAACGCGGCTGTGATAGGGTTGCTTTCGTTGCCATATCAGGTCACGGCGCAGACGTCGGAGATGCCAATGTGATCGCTAGGGACACCATCAGCTTGTGGAAGATAAGTCATTGTAAATAGAGCACAGCCCTGAAGGCTTACTGGACTTGCTCCAAGAAGGCATCGTTGATGCGTGGAGGCTAACCGCGGCCTTGGCGCGCAAAATGCAACCACACAGATTACACCTCCATTATGTGAGCATTGCCGCGCATTCAGCGACCGACGGCGGGAACAAGCCAAGCTCGCCTTGAGCGGTTTGGAAGGGCTTTTTCGCTGTTTCATCTGGTTCTGTTGCACGGGCAAGCAAACCGAGAAACTGGTGATCTTGCTTGTCTGTGTGATCGGTGGTGTTGATGTTGTTGTTGGGTGGAAGCTAACTTTCCAAC
>FTCU01003257.1_pt1 | contig 28479 bp, 15 predicted proteins | sample 1639521 | NCBI WGS metagenome assembly FTCU01 (sample SAMEA3914864, study PRJEB12502) | metagenome | biome: forest; material: soil | place: USA | collected 2012-03-12 | depth 0.3 m
CCCCCACCATTACCACTCCTCTGCTGCTGCTGCTGCTGCCCATCCCCTCTCGACGGCAGCGGCGCTGCATACCCCACGTTGGGCAGCGTAGGCTGCCTATCATACATATCCCTCCCTCCCACCACATCCGGACCGTTGTTCGGCGTCAGCGCCCGGAACGAGTCACCACCACCACCGACCCGCGAAGCAGGAGCGGCAGCAGCAAACATGGGGTTGCTGTTGCCGGTCTTGCCGGTATTGCCGGTGTTGCTGTACCGTTCCGGCGAGGTGGAGCGGGCTTCTGATGTCGGTAACGCAGTTGTGGTGGTGGTGGCGAAGCCGGTTTTGGAGAAGGAGAGGGAGGAGGAGAGCGAAGAGGAGGAGGAGGGCTTGCGCTGGTGGAGGAGGGAGTTGCGGGCGTCGAGAGGGGTGAGGGTGTCACGGGATTGGAGTTTTTCTGTTTTTGTCAGCATTAGAGGGTTGGTTAGCGGATGGGAAAATGGGGGCTTACCCATCTCCTTCCGGCGCTTGCGGTGCGGGTTCTCCTTGCAGCAGGCGATGATGGCGTTCCAGGCGATCAGGATAGCCAGAACGCCCGTCAGAGCGGATTGAACCGCGATGAGCACCACGCCCGTGACGGTCTGTGTGGTCTGGGCGATGCCGAACTCCTCGACAAACACCAGGATGCACGCCACCGAGAGCACGCGCACGACTTGAATGGCGATGTTGATGATGTTGCCCGACCGGCGCTCGTACGGCCGGCTCCAGAGCAGAAGGATCAGCATGATGCCCTCGATGACGAGCTGTCCGATAGTCTGGACCATGCCGTGTCCGTCCCCGGCCGCCAAAACAACGCTCTTGGCAAACATATAGATGATGGCGGGCACAAAGATCCACCAGTAGTCGCGCCGGTACGACTCGTAGAACAGCTTGTACTGCACCCACAGCTTCTTGTCCTCATACAGCCCACTGATGTCACCCTCCAGCTCCTTGAGCCGGCGCGCCGTGCTCCAGATCTTCCAGCAGAAGAAGGCCAGGATGGCGGTGAACAGACCGAGAGTGACGCCGGCCAGCGCCTTGGCGGCCCACGAGTCGCCCCGCGTGAACTGGAACATGCAGTAGAGCACCCACACGCCATAGAGCAGCAGGATCAACGACGTGACAGTCCGCGCAATGGAGCCCCAGTAGTGCTTGCGGAAACCAGCTAGTGCCTTGGGGAAACTGCCGAACAGCGCCCAGAACTCCAGGATGACCTTGACGAGCAGAATGCCCACCACAATGGCGGCGATGACGACGGCCACGACGAGGAGCACCGTCATGAAAGTGTTGCCTGACGGGATGCTGAGCTGCTCCACGTACCCCTGGATACCAGAAACGGCCACACGGACCGTGCCCTCGGCGCCGCCCTGCTGGGCCGTCTCGGCGGTCGTGCCGTTGACGCTCGTCTCGATCTGCCGGACGGCGAGGCGCACGAACTCTTCGAATCCTCTCTTGAGCAGGCCTTGCCCGGTGGTCTGTGACGAGCCATCGGGGAACACGAGCGTGGCGTTCTGCAAGGACTCCACGCTGTTGTTGGTCAGGTTGCCTCCGGTCGCGGCGCGGAAGCCGTCGATGGACTGCTGGACCGAACGGAACGGGACCAGGCCGGTCGAGAAGCCAAAGTTCTTGGCGAAGCTCCGGTAGACGTTCGGGTAGTTGACCGACAGCATGCCGTTCATGGCCATGCCCTGAAACCAGCCAAACACCTCGGTGAAGCTGGGGCTGAGAGTGCCCATACCGCCGCCGGCGCTGGCGGCTCCCCCACCTGCGGCAGCGCTGCCTCCCGCAAAGGCCGCCCCGACGGCGGACACCCCGGTCAGCACCAGCGCGGCTCCTGCTACGCCGGCAGCCACGTATGACACGGCGGGGACGCTAGCGGTCTTGCCGTTGGTCACCTGGGACTGGATGCAGGCGACCTTCTCGCCGGATTCCCTTGACCGCAGCTGCAGAGTGGCCATGGCGGCGATGTCGGGAATCTGGAAGGCGATGGCCGGCACCAGTTTGGCGTACTCGTCGGGGATTTGCTGGACGCCCTTTGCCGAGAAGGTCCCCGCGGGAACCGGACACAGCTGCTCCACAAACGTCTTCTGGTCGCAGGGATCGAACGAGTTGGAGTAGATGTTCTGGCCGTATGCCGTGACGTTGAGGATGGCCGTCACATTTTGGATTTTGTTGCTGGTCCCCGCCACGTCGAAGGTGACCGTCTTGTTGTCGTTGTTGTATTTGATATCGGCCTTTTGCACCGACACACTGGCGTTTGTGTTGCAGCTGCTGAAGCCCGACGTTTCGAGGACGTCCAGACCCAGCACCTGACCGGCCAGAAGCGCTGCGGCCAGCGCGGCCCTCAACAACGGGCCTTTCATCTCGGTCTGATATGGCGTTGCTTTATGTCGTCGAAAGGTTCGAATCCGAGGTTTCCTTCCCTCCGAGATTAAACAGCCCTTCACTCTTCCTTTATCCAACTTTGGCGAGTCAAAGTTCGTCTATAAAATCGGGTCGAGATGTCGTGGAATCGGCGGTAAGAAAAGACGAAAAGAAGAGGTAGAGACAGTCAACGTCTCTGAATGCGGCCGAGGATCAACCTGGAACGAAGGGAACGAGAGGACAGCAAGCTGCCCTCAAAGAAAAGAAGCCCGCGTGGTCTCGCTCGCGCCTAGGACGAGGTCACCAGTTTGGCACCAGCCAAAGGGCAAGAAAAGGGTATTGGGGGTACAGAATCGAAGTGCCAAAGAAGGGCATGAAGAAAGGAAGAAGGAAAAGACAGGACAGGGGTGGTCGAGTCAAGCGGGAAAGACAGTGACAGAGGAGACGAGAGAGAGAGAGAAAGAGAGAGGCCAGACAGAAAGCGAGTGGTGGTGACGACAGGAGATCAGGGACCCAGCGGGTATCTGAAACAGTATGGAGATATGCCAGCGACGTGGAGGGCATCGAGGAGCCCCCTCGCAAGCGACAGGCTGGGTCGGCTGGGTATGGGTTGCCCACTGCGTGGGTTGCCTCCAGTGCCAGGGCAACCCGGGCTGTGTTGTGGGCTCGCGGGTCCCGAGTCTGGATGCATTGCGTCGGCCACCGTCGCCATGATTGGCAAACATGCCATCCGTAAAACGGGAGTCTCCAGACCAGCCGCTCTGGCCCGTCTGGGGGAGGCGAGGCGGGGGGAAAGTCCCCAAGCTTCGAGATGTGCCAAGAAAGGAGGTGCAGCAGGGAACTGGAGCACGAACAGCGGCGAAGCCTGTCGAGCCTGTCCATAGCAGCCCCACCCACCACCTGACAGGCCCCGTCCCGGCGGCCCTCTGAAACGGAGCCAGTGGCAAGGGGAGGGAGGGAGCACTGGCAGAGCCCCCCTGCTGCCCGTTTGGGCGGCTGTGCTGGCCACGATTGGCAGGTTGTCGATTGGCTGTGAGGCCCCGGCTTGCGAGCGACAGGGGCCGCTAGAGTTCCTTTTTTGGCACTGCTGAAACCCGGATCCGGGAGCGCGAGAAACATCTCGAGCATCAACAACGAATCGACACTGCGGGTCGTCTACTCGCTTCTCTTTGCTCCTCTTGCCGACACCATTTTGGCCAGACGGGCGCGTGGGAGTAAATAAAGAATACGCCAACAACAAGACGACGCCGGCCAACTGCAATGCCGTTGTTCGACGCAAAACAAAAACATGACATATAGTTCATTCCATCGGAACCATTGAAGCCCAACAAACCAGGACTGGTCTCTGGCCATGACCGCGATGCCGTTTTCTGCCAAAAGAGACATTCGCACCTTTGATTTCCCGTCGGCTCGGGACTGTATCAGCCACGTCCAGCAACGACACCAAATCCAGGTCTCGCTTGCGTAGTTCGCTCTATATCGAGGCCGTGGGAGCCACGTGCGACGATCAAACATGGAAATTCTTCCCCCACGCGGTCGAGCCCATCCATGACGCTCTTTCAGGTCCCTCAAGGCTTGTTGGCTTGGATGGCATCCACTGACGAAGTCCAGAAAAAGAGGGAAAAAGAAGAAGAAGGATGATAATAATAGTATAGAGAAGATCACTCTCTCACACGACCTCAAAACCCTACCATTCCCTTGACATATACAGACAACCATCGACATACATTCTCCAACCCACTCCTAACCATTCCCAGCAGCAGCCATGTGATCGCCAATCCCATGTCCCAGATCGCATGACCCTCATCAAAGATCATCAATGCGATCCGTACCAGGTACAAAAGAACCCCAAGCTGCCACGGTACCGGCTCGCGGATCTTCACTTAGCCTCGTCGAGTCTCCAAGCAATCATCAGACGAACGAGGCGCTGTCAACAGCCACTCGTCGAGTGAGCTATTTTCCCAGTTTCCAGGCTGCAGGTGGGTAAACGGGCTGGTCCTGACTCTGACTTGGACCTTGTAAGGGGTCTCAGGAAGGGGAGACTGTACTACTGTAAATGCTCCTAAGGCACGGTGGGACGGTGAGGTCTCTTGTATACCATGCTTGGTTACCAGGGACTCGATGGTGTGGGAGAAAAGGGGATCAACAGTAACAAAGTGTCACCAGAAACAATCCTGGCCGGCGTCGAAATCCAGACAAGCAACACGCAGCAGGATATCAATGGTAGCAACCCCGTCTATTGGACGACGACCCAAAACGTATTCGTATCACCCAACCCGGGTCCCACCCTACATATAAAAAATAAACCTTCATCCATCCATGTCTTCATTCCAAGGACATCATCATCTCCCACCAAACCTAACCATCCAAGAAGAAAAAAGTCCATCAACCAAGCAAAAAAAGCGTCGCCAAAGGAGACCAAACAAGATGAAAAAGACGACAGCTGCCCAAGCAGAAAGGTATAAAGCCGCAGCGAGAGAAACATCCAAAAGATGCACTCTTTGGTACCCAAGAACACACACGGAAGAAACAAAAAGGGGGTATCAAACAAGGGCAGATACTCAACAACTCCAACTCCTCCCCTACTCCACCTCCACCTCCAACTCCTCAACACATAACCCCTCCGCCCTTTTGTTAAAGCTGATAAAACCCCCTCTGCGGCATACTAGGTGAATGCCCATAAGGCGACACCGACCCCTGCGGCGTAAACTGCTGTCCCTGCTGCTGCTGAGGCGACACCAAGCCATACTGGCCCTGGCCCTGGCCCTGGCCATGCTGGCCCTGCGGTGACGACGAAGGGCCAGGACCGAATTGGTTCGGATCCTGCTGCACTCCCAGCCCCAGCCCCAGCCCCAAGTCCATTCCTAGCACTGGGAAGGGTTCCAACTCCCCTGGCGCGGCTGTTGTGGTTGTGGGTGTTGGGACGTAGCCGTGCTGCTGCTGCTGTTGGTGGACTGGCGCGGGCATGTACCCGCCCGCGACCGCGGCAGAAGTGACCGGCAGGGGCTGGTGGTAGGGTCCTTGCGGGTGGGAGTGGGAGTTGAGGCTTTGGAAGGGCTCGTAGTGGACTTGGTGATGGTGGGGGTGGTGGTGGGGCATGGGAGGTTGCTGCATGTTGATCGGGGCGTGGGCCATGCCGTGGAGGTCGTTGAAAGTGGGGCTGAACAGGGTGGGTTGGTACGGTTGTGGTTGTGGCGGCGCGATGGGGTACATGCCCAGCGGCTGGGACGGGTACGGCATCGGGCCCTGGCGCGGCGGGGAGGGGTGGAAGGGGAGGTGGTCAGGGCGGGCGGGGAAGGTGGCCGGGTAGGAGCGCGGCGGGGGCTCCTGGACGGGGCTGATGATGGTGTCCTCGTCGAGGTCCTTCTTGGCAACGAGCTTGAGCACGGGGAGGCTGATGTGCTCCATGTGCTTAGCCAGGTGGACGGTGAGCTTCTTCCACGAGGGGAGGCACTTGCCGCAGAAGCGGCAGGGCTCCTGCTGGGGCAGCATGGGGGTCTCTTGGTGGCACTGCTCGACCTTGGCCCAGGTCGGGTCGATGCCACCGGCGCGCTTGATGGCGGCCTTGGTCTTGACCCTGGGCTCGATGAACTTGTGCTCGCGGACGAGGTGCTGGAGGAAGTTGTCGCGGCGGTAGCACTTGTGGCGGCAGTCCTCGACGTCGCAGGTCCACCACTCCAGGTGCCGGTGCCCCTCGTTCTCATGGCGGACCCAGTCGGCCTTGCGCTTGAACATCTTGGGCTCTTTGCAGCGGTCCCACGTGCAGGTGAAGGGCTGGACGTCCTCGTGCACGTGCTTGGTCCAGTCGGACGGCTTCTGGAACTTCTTGGCAGAAAAGCACAGCTGGCACTCAAACTCGGCTGGCAACGAGCCCGTCGGCGGCATGGGAATGTCCTGGGGAAAGCTGTCGGGGTTGATGGCCCCTTCCAATGGCGTCATGTCCCCATCGGAGCCGTCGTACCTGGCAGACAAGGGGTCGAGGCCACGTTGGTCACCCCTCGCATCCAGGACGTTCGCGCTGCCTCCCTGGGAAATGCACATGGTCCCGCAAGAACAGTTCTTGGCGGCGATGGCCTGCAGATGCTTGATCCGGAGATTGAGGAGGCCCTTGTACCGGATGACCTGCTGGTGGGCGATGCGGTCGACCAAATAGTTGTTGGTGGTGGCCAGGAGGGGGTTCAACTTCAAGACGTGTTGCTGGAAGCCCGCAAAATTGGGCGCAATGTCGTCGAGGAGCTTGTTTGACTCGGCTTTGATCTCCGGGTCTTCGTCCAGATCTTCCTCGTCGTCCTCGTCGTCGTCAGCCTCGGGCGCGCTCGGCTTGGTGTTGACGAGGTTGGAAACAGGGGGGCCGCCAGTCTTCTTCCATAGGTCGACAATGCCAGAGGTATCCGACTTGCTCCGCAGACGATTCAGGGGCTTCTTCACGCTCAGGCCGAGACCGCCCGGGCTCCTGGGTGACGCGATAGGAACCGCGCTGACAGAGCTGGTGCGGGCATGTGTTGCACCGATGGATGCCACTTGACTTCCAACGTTGATGAACGCGGTGTTGATGCTCGGAACGCTGTTTTTCCTGGGCCAGCCGGGCCTTGGGCTCGGAGGGGCGAGCCTGGCCGGTGTTTCCCTGGGCTCCACCGAAGGTTCGGTCTTGAAGGAGACGGTGTCATCAGGTTCGGGCCGGCTGCGCTTGCCCGAGTTGCTTGGCTTTCGAACGAGACCGCGGATCCCTTGGAGGATGCTCGGCCGTCGGGTATCACCCCGGTTGAGAGACAGCTTCTTGAAGAGATTCCCGGCGGCTTGGATGTCGACGTCTGCAAGACTGGGCAAGCTGTATCGGCGTGTTCCCCAGGTCGCTGCTCGCGACACAATCGAGTCATTGTCCCGGCACATCCGATGGTATTTCTCCATGGCAGCCTGGGAGGTTTGAGGCTGGTAGGGGGCGGCTTCCGGCTGGTAGATGGGAAAGGGGACCGGAGCGTCTTCCCAGTTGCGGCCTTGGCGGATAATGTCCAGATCTCGGTCCGTCAGCTCGCCCCCGGTCTCGACCAAATACGTTTGTCCGGGCACCGGTTTGTTTTCAGTCATGTAGCCGAGAGAGATCTCGCGTGGGGAGATGTTGTCATCTTCATCCTCCGGGGCGTGCAGGGGCTGCTCCGGGGCCTGAGGGCCAGAGTGTGTTTGCAGCCAGTCGTCGACTTCCTGGTTTCGCTCGTCCAGCTTTCGCTGATTTGCCAGCTCGTTGATGCTGTCAGTCTGCACGGCGGAGCGGGCCGAAGGGTCCACGCCGCTCTGGCCGGTGGCTTGGTCCGCGATCCACCGCCCAGTGCTATCGCGGGCGGCTGAGAAGGCGTGTCCGTCGAGTACTTCGCCATTCAACACCTGCGATCCTCCGGCATTGTCCTTATCCCAGTGGGAGACGGTGACACGGGGGCTTTGCATGGCGGCAGCCGCGGCGAGGCCGTCGTCGCTCGACTCGGTGCTGTCGAGGGTGCCGGGGGTGAATTCGAAAGCGGTGGGCTGGGCTGGCGGTGGCGTGGGCGACGGCTCGCGTGTGAGCGACAACTCCCGAGGCGAAATTGAAGCGTGGGCCAGATCTGGAAAGACGCCCCGCGTAGCCGCTGCCTCTCTTGTCTGCGCGTTCGGCGATGCTCCGGGCAACGAGGGGCTCTTGTCGGGGCTCAGTGGTAGGTAGGCAGGTGCGGCGTGGGGGTGCACATGCTGTGTGTGAGGGGGCGGAACTTGGACAGCGAAGTCGCCGGCAAGCGTTGAGGTCCCATTAAACACAACAAGCTCCTCAGCTAGGAACGACGGCGACGCGCCCTCGAGGGCGTTGAAGTTGAGGCCGAAGAAAGGGTCGTCGCCCTCACTGAACTCGCTGGACTGGTAGTGGATGCTAAGGGTTGACACAGATTCGGCGGGCGTGTGTGTGTTGAACGCGGGCGAGGCCGAGTTGCTCCCGAGTTGGGGCGAGAAGGGATTAAGGTACTGAGGGTCCTGTGAGGGAGGGTTGTGGGATTGTTCAAGCTGGTCCTGGTGGGTTGTGGGGGTATCAGGGCCAGGCGGGTACAGGGTGTAGGTCGAAGACATGGTTGCGGCGGGAGGACCAGGCCGCCCGGAGGAACGAGTCAGGTATATATTACTGTGTCTCTGTCCAGGGGGGTAGAAATCCTGGTGTGTGGGTGCGGTGCGGTGCGGTGCGCAGCGCTCGCTCCCGAGTGTTGGACGTGGGGAGGATTAGGCGACAGTCATTGCGGCTGCGGCTGCGGGGTGAGGCACGAGCTGAGAAATTGCGTTGCGGTCGGTTGCGCTCTTTGCCCGGCAGTCCGTCCCTGGTTCGAGGACACGTCGCGCGGGAAAGGGATTGTCAGGTCGAGAGAACCAGCGGCTTGTTTGAAAGGAGGTATGCTCGAGGGAAAGGAGCGGGCGTGGGTGTGGGAGCGGTTGGGCCGACTTTGGCGCGCGCTGGAGTCCCTGGTCGCTTGGATTCGAGCCGGAGCCGCCTCGCCTAGAGTGGTCCCGCGGTGGTCCCTCGATGCCGGATGGGGGAAATGGGGGCGAGGCGCAGGGGCAGCTGCGCTCCCGAGCCTTGCGCTAACGAGGAGCGCCTCGACTGCCTCGGGGGAGACGGGTGTGGCTGAACCTGGATTGAGACGGAGGACCGAGAAACTATTGCCAAGTATTGTGTCAAAGGCTGCGGAGTCGTGGATGGTGGTGGGAACAGATCAAGGATTCGAGGCCGACAATGCAACGTCAATGATAACAACAACGACAACGACAGAGACAACGGCAGCGACAACTGCGATGACAACGACGAGAACAACGACGTTTGAGGAACGAGGACCTGATGGAGGCAGCCCGCAGTATCAGCCGGCGGCTTGCCGTCTTGCTGGACGGGGCACTCAGCACCTTGGCACGGCGGGTTTCCGGCGGTTCACCTGTCGTTTTCGTGAACAGAACGGGCTCTGGATTCGGTGAGGCTCGCTGTCAACCTGACACGCCGTGTGCGCCGCGGTGAGGACGGTCGAAGCCACAGCGATGAGAATGCCCGTGGTTTCGCCTCAAGGCAGCAGCAGGCACCGCCAGCACCCATCCGAGAAGCCAGCGCCGTCGGAGACCCGCAATTCGCCCAGGGAAGCCTTCAAAATTTCAGTTGCTGCGTGGTTTGATTGAAACCGACTTTCTGTTTCCAGATTCCTGTTTGCTCGAACGGTTCGTGATTGGCGCGGGGCTGGATGCTCGATGCGCGCAGTTGAGGCTGTGCGGCCTCTGCGGTCTGGGCAGAGTGGTGGGCGGAATTGGGAGACCCCGCGCCCAAGCATTGCAGCTGTGTCGATATTAGTGGGGCCTAGAACACCACCAAAGGCCCCTCCACGAGGCGTTCTCTGCCTTCCTCTCCCGCCTCGGAGGCAAGGCATTTTCCCTCCTTCAACCACATATTACTGCGACCAGGCGTTCCATCCCAAACTCTTCAGCCTGGCGCGGTCTTATTTGTGCCAGCGCACACTTGTGGCAGATGTGTCACGGCCCGCTGAGGACCATGGTCTGGTGTGTTTGCGCAGATCCCTCCCCGAGCCCAGCCCTTCCATCGACCTTCGTCAAGGGCTTCCATCTTATCGGAGTTGAGCAAGCCATCGCTGTCACCCCTGCAGACCAGCACAGCCACAAGGCGCTGCATCGGAGACTTTACCACCCCAGTGCTCTCTCTATGACAACAGAGGGCAGGAGTCGCGATTTGCTTTTTCAATAGCCTGAATCCACAAGCGGTCGAGGTTTCCTCAAAACCGGACCTCGATTCTCAGGCTGTCTTTCGAGATTTCCAGCAGGCTGGAGAGGATGCAAGGTGCGGACTCGACCAGGGTCGTGTTCTGTAAGGCCAAGCTCGGACAAACAAAATTCATCATGCTTCTATTTCGGAGCTGGACGGCCCTCGATTGTCGATCGAGGCCTATGCGGTCTGTAACTACCCGGAATGAAAGACAAAAATAGAAGAAGAAGAACGAGATGGTGAATTATGTACTGGCCGAGTAAAAGAGAGACGATGCTGGTCAGAGTGTTCTCATGAAGCTTCAATGTAACTTTCGGCATGACGAAATAAGGCGACGACCCCACCCCTCCCGCTCGGGAGCAACCGTGCTTGGGTAAGCCAAGGACAAGTTGCGGCGCGGATCTCCATGAGCTCCGGAAGCACCGACACGCACGACATCGCACCTCGCCCAACAGCCACATCAACACAGGATCAGACTATCAATTGCAATACAAAATGGTACAGTCGCCCCTGACGTGCCAGCCTCGCGTTCTCGTGCTGACATCAGAGCCAGGGCCTGGAACTCCCCGCATACATCCTCGCGGCGCTCACAGCCGCTGGCGGAACCATCGGATACGTGCGGACCAAGAGCAAGCCGAGTGTGATCGCCGGGACCGCGGTCGGCCTGCTCTGTAAGTCGACTTTCAAGCTGATTTCTTGCCTCAGTTCCAGGCGCGCTGACCACCACGCCAACAGACGGCCTCGGCGGCTACCGCATCTCCAACAATCAGCCCTACGGCGTCGAGCTGGGCCTGCTCGCATCCATCGTCCTGGGCGGGTCTGCGTTTCCCCGGGCCATCCGCCTCAAGAAGCCGGTGCCCATCCTGTTGTCGGTACTTGCGGCGTACGGATTGTTCACCTTTGGCAATGCGTACCGCAGCGCGCTCTAGCCGAGGTACGACGGCAGAGGGTGGGCGTCAGGTTGGGGTGGAAAAAAAATATCATAATGTACAGCCCCGGAGCGCGGAGGGGTTTCTGTAGCCACCATGTTATACACAGCCGCTGCGCGCTCGCTTGCCAGGCGTATTGTATCGTACAACGACCCGCGTGTCCAGCTCTTTTGTGGTGCCGTGTGTTGCCTCCCGAGCGTCTCTGCCTAGAGCCGCCACTCGAACGGCAAATCGGAAGGGGGGTGCCAAAAAGAGGGGATCGCTCGGGAATCGGTCGTGGAGGTGGGATGCCGTCGTGCCTAGGAGTTCTCGTCGATTTCCTTCCACTTCTGCCGGATCTTAGACTTCTTGTCCGCAACGCCGTTCCGGTTCGTGCTCTGCGTCTTCCAGCGCTCTGCCCGCAGGCAAGCGGCCAGCTTATCCTTTGGGTCGTTGCAGAGGCCCAGCGATTTCCACATGAAGCCCTTTGCGTGGCATGCTTCGAGTGCGTACATCAACTGCTCGCACGCTGGTTCAGGCTAGTGTTAAAGAGATTCGCCGTGCTGCGCAGTCGGTTGTGAAACAAAGCGGAACCCACCAGTGTTGTCCTTGGTATGCAATAGGGGATGCATTGTGGGCAGAGGGCCTCGCCGGTGAGGGATTGGAGAGGTCGTGATAGACAGGCGACACCGTATGATTCCGTCACGAAATTCCTCTGCATCCTCAAATCAGGTGGGGACTTGCCCGCCTCAGGCGGTGCAGCGCAGAGAAGCTTGGACCACCACGGCTTTTGGTGGATGGCCTGACCCACTCATGTCAACCCGAACCGCCAGGGGCCACACCGAGCGCTGCCTGAGAAGCCCCTCAACGCCGACGTCAAATCTCAAGTGGGCATCTAAGCTCTCACTCTCTCCGACACAGCAGCCATGGCGTCTCAAGCAGCACCGGCCAAGAGGCAGCAAGGTGAGATGCCGATCAGTGTACCGCGGGGCCAGCGACTGACTTTTTCTTCAGACCTCCAGGTGCAGTACAGCACTTACAAAAACACCCTGCAGCAGCTGGCTCAGAAAATCGGCGACGTCGAGCAGGAGGCCGAGGAGCACAAGTACGAAGCAAGAATTTTCTTCACATTCCTTTTCGCAAAGCCGGACCGTGTCGGTTTATTCTGGGTTTTCTGGCCTGGCGTCAGTCCCCGCGTTACATGGCCTTGGCTTTTTCACATCACACCGCTCGACGCGGCTAGTTTTCCGGCTTCTCACCGCTCATCGCTAACCGCGCCGGCAGGCTTGTTCTTGAGACCTTGGATCCCCTTTCCGGCGACCGCAAGTGCTTCCGCATGATAAATGGGGTCCTGGTGGAGAGGACCGTCAAGGATGTCGTACCCGCCCTGCGGACGAATGCCGACGGGCTGAAGAAGGTCTTGGATGACCTGGTCAAGCAGTACAAGGCGAAGCAGGACGAGCTCGAGAAGTGGAAGGTATGGACAGATTGCCCCGCCCGTGCCGCCGCGCCATCGGGTCTGACCCCCGCTGCAGAAGAAGAACAACGTCCAGGTCGTGCAGTCATGAAACGGCCACATCCTGGACCGGTCGGTGTTGGTGAAGCCACCCGAGATGCCATGTCATCAGGCGCCCCGAGGGTGTGGTCAGCCTATGCAAATCGCACGCATAAAACGGCTGACGTCTCGGCCCCATCGCACACCACACCTCATGGGGGTCAAACAGGACAGTCGACACGGGAGCAGGACCCGGACGGCAGAGCAAGAAAGAGCACTTTGCTCCCGAGGCGGATGGCACCTGAAAAGTTCTGGCACTTTATTACCCCCGAAAGCGTGCTGAGTTGTACAAAATGCCATGTTGTCCATCATGCATCCGAGCGGCATGCACTGTTGTTGCGATGCCCAACGGGCAGCCCGGCCGGACGGTTGGGCTGCGATGGGATTGGGCATGCGGTCCTGGGTGTGTGGGTGGGTCGGGCTGGCGTCCTGGAACCCGGCAGCAATGACAAAAGAAGGCCTAAACCGACATGACTATTGTGACGGAGGTTTCCGGTGTTCGGCAGTGCCGGAGGCAGCCACCGGGGCGTCCGTCGAAAGCATGTTGCTGTTGAGACCAGGACCGATGGCATGTAATGGTCTGGAGGGGTTGCGGTTGATCCGGTGATCTGATCTGGGATGCTACCGAGATCTTGAAATTCCGCTGCCCATTTTTCTCCCAATGAGATCACCGAGACATCCTTAAATTCTGCCATTGGCTCAAAAAGGACGGATTCACCACCACTCAGAGGCTCGGTGATCCCCCAACCTCTCAAGAAATCCCACCCAGTCGTCAGAGCACCCACGCTCGAGCCCAGCCGTTCGGCCCAAAGACCGATCCTGAGGACCCGTTAGGCTCGCCGCAGCCTTCTGTTCCTGCCTGCATATTTACTCGCGACAAGCAATTGTCGAATCATGCATGAGGCTACCCCACCACCACTGCATCTCTGCATGTCCCAGCCTGGCGCCAAGGATCGCGGCGCTGGCGTCGTGGAGCCGGCGACATCACCACACCCACGCCAACGCCGATGTCGTCGATTTGAGCAGCCACCGTAGCAGTTCTTGAGAGGGCGGTTGCAGTCCCAGGATGCGCCCAGATGAAGGATGCAAACTTCTCACCAAGCCATCCCGCCTCCTCTCTGCCGGCAGGTACACCTCGGCTGTGCTTTCACCGCTCTTGACGGGAGAGGGGATGGATGGAGATGGACTCGAGAAGAGTCTGTGTTGCAGCAGGGCTAGCCCGTCCTGGTCTTTGCACACCACCTTTTCCCTCGCCCGGTGGCCGGCCTTGCTTATTATTTTTATCACTTGTGTATCGGGTACCGGACACTCCAGGTCTTCCGATATACGAGGGAGGATGAGCCACCCTGGCGAGTGTCTCTGCTGGATGTGGAGGGGATGTTGAGCAAAGGATTTGAGGTTCCTGTGTAGCCCCCCACCTTGTGTCGAGTCCGGTTGCGCCGGACGTCCACGGATGCTCAATAGAGTCTCGAAAACGGGAAACGGTCCTCGGGAGTTTGGCATTCTGGCAGAATTAGATGGGGTTTTGGCAGGTTATAGCCGCCTCAACAAGATGAGAAACTGGCATCTGTCTGGACTCTGGAGCTCTGCTGGCCCCGCCAAGAAGGGCGTTTATTGACAGGGCTCTGCTCTGGCGGTGGCGCTTCTGAGTGTTGTTGTCGTGGCCAGGGTAGGTACCTTAGCTGCTGTGGGTCGGGACCCGCCCGTCCCGCAATCCTCTTTTCACCCCGACCTCCCATCTTTCCACAGCAACAACCCCACGCGCCTGTGTGCTGCAGCCTCTTGCATCCCAGTTTTCCTGTGCATCGCAGACCCAAGCTCGACACTAGGCCCGGCCAACTCAGACACCACCCACTCGGAGCTCACGCAGCACCGAAGCTAGACCCGGCGACCGACAAGAGCGCCCCGTTTTACCGTGCACTGCTCCTTGCCGTCACTGGTACAAGCCGCCCAGGTACGTTCTGGTAGCCATGTGCGCATGGTGGCCGCGCATCGCATCGCAGGCGCATCGTGTCGCCGGTAGCGGGGACGGGGACGGGGATGGGGACTGCACCACTGCACGACCTGCCCACCTTACCTGCACGACGGCACCGCCTGCTGGACTCCGCTTCCTCGTCACGCAGACACACATGCCCCCTTCCATCTATGGCCGCGCTCTGGGCAAACCTCTCACCCCCCGGACAAGCACCGGTCTCTGACGCGACTCTGCAGACACCCCACGAGGCACGCCGCAATCAAGGCCGTAGCAGCACAGCCAATCTACTCTTTCCGCAGCGCGAGGGCCCGTCCTGCCCGGTGCCGACCACACCCAGCCAACCGGCTATCGCATCCCTCTGTCTGGTGTAACCGCGACAGCAGAGCACACACAAGGAAACACCACGCGCAAGTCGAGCCCGGCGACACGGAACACAGCTGGCGCACCCGATCGGACCACTCTCCTTCCTACGCCTGGTACCGGCCTGCCCACTCTTTTCCTGCACTCCACCAAGCCAAGCGTGCTGCAGCAAGGCGATCCGGCGGGCAGCGAGAAACACACCAAGCGCCCCAGCCACTGGTGACCGGTCTTGTTTGCGGTTCGGCATCCCACACCCCCCCTACCCTCCGTGCAGTTCACCCCACGATACCCCATCGGGCTCGCCCTGCCAGTCTCGGCCTCCCTCATAGCCACCCCCTCCCTCACAGACTTTGGACCCCACCTTCACGCCAGCCCACCCCAAGGCTTCCTTGTTACAGCCTGAAGATCGGGCAGGGGAGCCAGTCAGAGCAGACCTGGGACGCGCGGAGAGGTGCGGGTTTGACGCAGCTCTTGCAGGCCCATCCGTCAGAGCAAAGAGGCCGCAAGCCCTACAACCCTGCAACGTGTCCGACGACACATCATCCACTCTATCCCGGCTGTGCGAGCTGGCAGTCCAAGGAATTTACAAGAAGCCAGCAGCCGCTGCAGGTAGCCAAATATGTCCGACTCCCCCCAATCCAATCCAAAGGATGTCGAACAAGGTGTACCGTCGGGTGACGAGGAAGCACAAATGAACGACCCTCAAGACCCACACTCGACCGGGCTCGGCTACGAGTTCGAGGTTAAAGAGCAAGACCGATGGTTACCCATAGCCAATGGTATGTCGGATTTCTCTTTTTCTTCCAATGCTTCTCTGAGGCTTCCACTCGCCATGATTCGCGTGCGCGTGCCGTGGCGGCCCTCTCCCCTCGACGCTTGCGCTCCGCTTGCATGGCGGCGAGACCCTCCCTGACTGGCGTCGCCTCTTCCCTGCCTATCAGACAGCCGCGCGCGCCCACCACGGCAGCCGCTCCACGGCCATGTCGGGCCATTCGTCGCCCGGGTCGCCGTCGCCGCCGCCGCCGCTGCCAGCACTACCGTCTCAAGCGCCCCGCGCCTCGTCGGCGTCGTCCAAGGCGGACAAGGCTGAGGATGTCTACGATGCTAACATCCGCAACTTTGCACCAGTCGCCCGCATCATGAAGACGGCGCTGCCGGAGAATGCAAAGATCGCTAAAGAGGCGAAAGAGTGCATGCAGGAGTGCGTCAGCGAGTTCATCTCGTTCATCACCAGCGAAGGTACGTCGTTTGCTCTGTTCGTTGTGGTGCTTTGGACCCCACGTCCCAGTTTGGGCCGCCACCCGACGCGAGGCTGACCTATCACAGCGTCGGAGAAGTGCCATCAGGAAAAGAGGAAAACCGTCAACGGCGAGGACATCCTCTTCGCGATGAGCTCGCTCGGCTTTGAGAACTACGCCGAGGCGCTCAAGATTTACCTGTCCAAGTACCGCGAGGTAGGTTTTCACACATGAATCAGCCCTCCCCCCCTCCGTATCGGGAAATTCGTACTGATCTCCAACAGCAGTCCCAGTCCAACCGCGGCGAGAATCAACAGAACCGGCCCAGCAGCCAGGGCTACGGCGCCGCGGGCGGCTCAAACTCTGCGGGCGGCTTCGGCGCCGGCCTGCCGGGCCAGCCCGAGGGCACCGACGCGCAGGGCTACAGCCTCTATGGAGCGCAGGCCGGGCACAACGGCGCGGGGGCGGACTATTAATCTGCCCTGGCCCGACTTGGCCGGATTCCTTGGCTCTTGGGGAGGTGCAGAGAGTGTTTTTCACGTCTTTTTTGCTGTTTTCTTTTGTTTTGGTCTGGTTTGCTTCTCGAGTGTGTATAAGTACGAGCCGGTCTAGGCGTCTCAGCGGTTCGGTCCTCTCTATGTATTGTAGCAAAGGCCGGTGCTGCAGCCGTTGTCGGGCAGTGGGTACAACTGGGTTTGTTTGGGCGTGGGATCGGGGCGGTAACCGTTTGTTTTTGGATGGGAGGGGGCCGGAGGGTCAATATTGGTCTGTCTGTCTGTCGGTCGGTCTCTCTGGCTGGCTGGCTTGGGGTAGACTTTGACTGGGCGTTTTTACGTTTTAGTACAGTGTTAATGGCCCACGCGGCCTGAGATTGTAGTTCTTTGTTTTGTTGTTTCGTTCTCCTTTTTTCAAGTCAGGTTTGCGGCTGTGTCAAGGATGAAGATGGATGTCATCTACAAAGTGTGCTGTTGTCTGCTGAGAACCGAATGGCTGGCTCTCCGGCTTTGCTTTGGGCTGATTCCCTCAAATGTTTGTGCATTGTCCGGCGCCAGATACTAGTCATCGTATCAACAAGCCTCAGTCAGAAATACAAATACACAATAATACTAATGCATAGATTTCCACAAATCAGGTCGCCTGCTGTGTTTTGCCTCTGATCGTCGGATGCCCAGTTGATGCCCCAGTGCTGCTTGCGAGAGGCGTCTAAACGGCAGCCAATGAGAGCTCGAGACGCGCTCTTGATGACTGACCGCCTTCTGAAGCAGGCATCCCTCCCCACCGCGCACGTGCCTTTTGCGGGGAGCACAGCGAGTTTTGGACAAAATCAGGTTCAACTTTTCCTTCTCTGCAGTGGATACGGCGGCAGAAAGCTCAGAAGAACCGCCAGCCACGGGCGACAGCAGCAGCTCGATTCGTAACTTTTTCAACATCGCGGGCCACGCAGCGATAATTATGTCGGATCAGCTGCTGCCCGCAACCTCGCCGTGCCACCAGACCCCGTCGACGCCTTGACCGTTTCATCGACCACTCTCTCCATCTCGACTCTGCCCGCGAGCAGCCAGCCGGGCAGCCAGGCAGCGATCGCGACATCTGCAGGCGACAGCGACAGCGACAGCGATACGGAGCAACGATATTCTCTCCATTCCGCCCTCTCGACCGGACAATAAACAAACAAACACAACCACCACGATGACGACCCTCTCCACATCAGCCACCGGGGCCCCTTCATCCCCGATAATAAAACCCATCCTCCGCAAACCAACAAAACCAACCACCACCCCACCATCTATCCTCGGCACCCGCCGCCGTCAGCCTTCTTCCTCCCCGACCCCCTCCGACGACGACGCCAACTCGGACGGCCCCCCACCAGCCAAGCGCCAAAAGAAAACAGTCGTCTTCAACGAAGCCCTCAACATGGTCCGCGAGATCGCAGGCAAGAGCCTGGAGCAGGCCAAGCGCGAGGTGCGGCAGGCGCTGGAGGCGCACGGGCGCGGGGACGACGAGGACTATGATGCGCTGAAAGAGATTTTCTCGGGCGGCGCCGCCCCGGAAGGAGATGGGGATGGTGACGAGGAGGAGGCGGGCGGTCGGGAGAGGGATCTGGTAGTGTATGTGGTGGCGCTGACGGGGTATGTGCCGCTGCTGGGGAGGGGGTGTAGCGGGCTGTTGAGGAGCGTGTTGCGGTGTGGATGGCTGGAGAGGGATGAGGGGTTTGCGAGGGCGTATATCCAGCTTTTGGCGGCGCTGGCGTCGGTGCAGGGGAGTTTCTTTGCGCAGGTGCTTGCCATGATGGTGGATAAGTTTGGCGAGACGAGGCATGCGTCGAGCGTGGCGGGGTTTGAGCCTGTCGAGGCCGAGATAAAAAAGAGGTGGCTGCATGTCGGGCTCAAGTACCTGCTGGAGCTGTTCCCCGCCGGACAGCACATGATTCTCAACTTGGTGGCGGCCAAGTTTCCGTACACCGAGGCGTCCAAGGCCACGCACATGGAGTACATCGACCATCTGCTGCGGCTGAAGGCGGCGCGGCCCGAGTTGGAGCGGGACATCATGGAGCTGATCCTCTCGCGCCTGGTCAAGCTGGACGTGGAGATGACGCTGGATCTGGAGAACGACGACGACGAGACCACGCGGGCGGTGCTGCGGCAGCTAGAGGCCTCGGACGCTAAGAACGAAGAGGACGGCGACGACGACGACAGTGACGCCGATTCGGTGCTGAGCGACGACGACGACCTGGACGAGCAGGCCAAGCGCGTGCTGGTGGTCAAGAGCAAGCTCGAGACCATGGACGCCATCCTCGACCTGCTGTTCTCGATCTACAACCCCATCTTTGAGGACCCAGAGAGCCCGGAGGCGGTCGAGGCCTTCCAGGACATGCTGAGCGACTTTTCAAACGTCATCCTGCCGGTATGTGTTCCTTGATCTGGGGTTGGGGCATGGAGAGGTCGAGGCTGACGGGTCGCACAGCATCTCAAGTCGCGCCACACTCAGTATCTGCTCTTCAAGTTCGCCATGAAGTCGAATCAGCTCATGGAGATGTTTATCGGGACCTTGTTCAATCTTGCGTAAGTGTGGTTTGGGCATGCTGGCGGGAGCTGAGTCGATTTGCTGACACTCGCGCCAGATTCGAGTCGAATCGGCCACCGGTCGTCAAGCAGGCCGCGGTTGCTTACTTGGCAAGCTTCACTGCGCGCGGGGCTAGGGTCCAGAGCGCGCAGGTGCAAATGATCACCAAGACCTTCCTCGACTACATCGACCACTACCGCGCCACGCACACCAGCGCCCGCGGGCCGGACGTGAGGCGGTACAGCCAGTATTAGTGAGTTTCCGGGCACGGCGTGCTAGATGTATTCAGGGTGCTGACCGCTCTCCAGTGCGTACTTCCAGGGCTTGCTCTACATCTTCTGCTTCCGCTGGCGAGATCTGATCGATCGGGATCTGCTGCCGCCGACCCTCGACTGGGACGACCCGGCATCTTTCATTGGACAAGACCTTCCCTTCATGGCGGGACTCAAGTCAACCTTGCAGGTCAACATCGGCAGCAAGCTCAATGTAAGCCGTCCCCTCTCATCCACACAACCTCTCAACCGCCACTGACACCCGACTTCTCAGCCCCTCAAATGCTGCTCCCCGGCCATCGTCGACGAATTTGCCCGCCTCTCCCACCACCTCCGCCTGATCTACATCTACCCGCAGATCGAGAAGAACAAATCCGTGCACCTCTCCCAGTTCTTCACAGGCAGCTACGCCACGGGCGGCGCGCTCCGCGACACGGGGTTCGAGTTCGACGACGACAAGTGGACCCACCTCGAAGCCTGCTTCCCCTTCGACCCCTTCCAGCTGCCCGTGGCCCGCCGCTGGCTGGATCTGCAGAACAGCTATGTCAGCTGGCAGCCTATGCCTGTGTTGGACAAGCATCTGCGTGGAGATGACGACGACGAGGAGGAGGGGGAGGAGGAGGATGGAGAAGATGAGGGGGACAGTGAGTTTGAGGAGGGGTTTGAGGGTGGGGATGGCGTGGGAGAGGGGGTTGCTGTGAGTTTTCAGGAGGATACGGCTACGGATGAGGAGGGGGGGTATGACGAGTGAGTGGTCTCCCTCAACCACCGTGGAGGGGACACGAGATGGTTGAGTTGGAACTGGGAGGGAGGGGCTCTGCTTCAATTTGGGAGTCATGGTCATTTTGCCGGCATCGGTGTTGGTGTTGGGGCTTTGGGGTTTGCCAAGATCATACCAGGGGCGTTTTGTGTTTTTTGGTCTTGTTTGACTACATGCAGCGAGGATGGGAAAATTACTGGGAAGGGGAGGCAGGATGATAATTTATGTGCCTTGGCTGGCATTCACTATAGATATGACATGAGCACTATTCCAACTGGGTGTGAGGATGTAGGGTATGGACGATCCCTGGGTCACAGTCACGATATTTGGAAGCGAGCAACTGAAGCAGCAAGTTCGTTTGAGGAGCACCAAACAACGAAATTTGAGTACCACAAACTGTCGTGACATTTAAGTTGCAGTGAATCAAAGTATTTGAGTCTTTCCGTCTCCTGCTCACCGTCTCTCTGCGACGTTGTGGCGCAGAAGAGCGGCCCGGGAAGCCTGAGGTGTGCTGTGCCACTTCCGGTAAGCTTCGTTGTGCTCGCTTGCGCCAGCGCCAGCACCAGCACGGAGAATGAGCTGACGCCGACCTTTTCCTCTCTGCTTGTCGTATTTTTTACTGTGCTGGGCCCCGGCGTAGTCCAAAGATTTTGTCATACTTTGTCTTGTCGCGGTGTTATTTCCCAGTCGAGACTTGACAACTCAAATCACAGGGATTCAAGTTTTGTTTGTTTTCGCCACCAATACTCAGCACCAGCCAGACGTGGGACCTCCAAGCTTGGTGGCTGGTTTGTCACGGCTGATTTGATCTTCATTTGAAGGCGAAGGGGATTCCGTCGCACAAATCCAGAGGGGCACGACATAAACATACGCGACAAGGGACGAATTGGGATGGCGGACGAGGGCGGAGACCCGAACAGGCCGTCGTTTGCCGACTTTTGGAAGAAGTCCAAGGACGCCTTTGGGGGAAAGAGAATTCGTTTTGTGGATGGCACCCCGGCTCAGGCCCAAGCTCAGGCTCAGGATCTCGCTGGTGGTGCGGGGGACGGCTCGTCGGGTGAGTCTCGAGTCTCTTTATTTTATTGATCTATTCCCTGTGTGTCTGGCCGTCAGGGTGTCTCCGCGGTGTTGCGTGTGGGTGTTGTCTTCCTTCTGCTGCTGTGGAACTTGCCGTGGAACTCGAAGTCCGGGGCATGCGCGTGGCTTGGCGCCAGCCCGTTGGGGTGACAAAGATTTGTCACTGCTATCCTGGCTTACAACGCCATCCGATGGCGCGGCACCTGTGGTTGGGCAGATGGCTCGGATTTGGCACCGGCCCGGGCCGGACTTGGGCTGCCGGGGCCCTCGCATCTCTGGAGGCGGTGGATCTTGGTCGATCTCGGGACTCGATGTCGCCGTGACACGGGAGGGAAGGGAGAATGCGAGGAGGGGAGGAGGAAAAGCCGCATACCGTCCAGTTCAAGTCCCGTCCGCGGACGTCTGTTTTCTCTTAAGATGGAAGCCTCCGTGTGCCTGGTCCCCTCGTCCTGTTTCGTTTCAAGCACCCCCTTGACTCGTTCTTCAATGCATCCAAAGACTAAGTACCGAACCGCAGGAGCAGGCGCCCAAGATGCGGTATCCGATGGCGCTGCCCTGGACAAGGCCCAGCTCCGGCGCGCCCAGGTGCGCAAGGCCCAGTCCCAGCACCGACAGCGCAAGGCCAACTACGTCAAGCAGCTCGAGATGGACGTGGCCCGCATCCGGGACATGACGGAGGCTGCCGGCCGGGAGACCCAAGTTCTCCTCGATGAGAACAAGGCCATCCGAGCCCAGATCCAGCACGCCGTCACCAGCCGGTCCCTGCCCATCTCGCTCGACCAGGGGGTGTCGCTGTTGACCGAGATGCCGGAGCCGACCCAGCTCAGCAGCGACACGCGCGCGAGCCTGCCGCAGGAAGTCGACGCCCTCACAGTCACCTTGGGCTTCGATGAGGTCCTGAACGCGGCCGCCTTCTATATCAGCAGCCCTCCCCAATGCTCGACACACTCCCACTCACCTCCGGACAACCACGCGCAGCCGGAACCTACCTCAACCTCAAACGAGCTCCCATATCTGACTCCGGCCCAAGCCCAAGCAGCCATCAACTTCATCCTCGCGTAAGCCCCCTTCCCTTCTTCAAGTCTTCCTCAACGTAACTAACCTCTTCCCAGCCTCGAACACATCTGCCGTGATCACTTCCACCCCTCACTCTTCGACCCGCCGCCGCCCTCCACCGTCTTTCCAAGCCCGCTCATCGGCCACGAAGCCAACGGCCACACGCTAATGGCCTCTAGCTGTACGTGAAACCCGAAGCTGTCCATGACCGCTCCCCTCTCGGTCATCCCAGCAGCGAGATCGCTCCCAAGACTTCCCCCCAACAGGAAAAGAACTTAACTGACACTGTCAACCTACCCAGTGGCCCTCCGCACGGCACCCGAGCACATCTTCAAAGCCGCCGCGCGCTCAGCAAACCGCTTCCTCCCCGACCCGACCCCCCTCCGTCCCACAACCAGCACCGCCACCCTCACCAACACCATCCCGGACGCCACCAGCAACGACGACCTCTCCTGGCGCACCACGTCCCTCACCCTCGCCGCGATCCACGGGCTCGCGTCCTCCCTCGTGCCCGACGACGCGGTCGAGGTGGCGCCCGTGCAGGCGTGGTTCGAGCTGGTGCGGCGGTTCGGCGCAGACGTGTTGATGGCCGAGGGGGTGCTGGAGCAGCTGAAGCGGGAGTTTGTCGGGGTGGTGCGGTGTCCGCACTTTGGGGCGGTGGTGGAGCGCGGGGCGTTTGAGAGTGTTGTTGGGAGGGTTTTGGGGGGTTGTGCTTGAGCTACATGGGATATGGGATGTGCGGGCGGAAGGGGTTGGGTTTATGGGATTTGGGTGAGGTCGAGGTGTTTTAAGAGGTTACATAGTGAAGAAGTGGATGAGATTAAGGAATTGGGGGTTGGGGAGGGATGGAGATGAGGATTATGAACAGGTGTGTACTTGTACACTGCTGCTCTGTGAGATTGGTGTAGGTGTTGGGGAGGTAATTTTACTCTCGGCGCAATGTGAGAAGGCAGACTCGGCAGGGTTGTGAAGCAGAAGATGGCCGAGAGCACGCCGGCAAGAATTACGGACCAGGCGTTCTTCAATCGAAGTCAACTCGGCAGGACAAGTCATGGCAGAACCGCAGTTCATTCAGGGGCCATTACCCCTGAGAGCTTACCCAAAAATGCTCCGGCAACGCGTGAATTTCTTTTGCCAACCCCTTGACTCAGGGGTAATTAGCACCCTAGCCGCCACCGCTTCTGGTTGCCCACCTTGGGTGATGAGAAGCCAAAAAAAGGGGTGATCTGGAGGAAAAATGTGATGAACGGTGTCAGGCTTGCAAGTCCGCCCGCCCAGAAGAAACAACGAGAGAGCCCAGTCTGGCGAGGATTCTGGACAAGCCGTCTTTCGTGGAGAGGGGAGACAGGTTTCTCCCGGCTTACCTGACAAGGACCTTACCTATCGTCACAGGCGCCATATCAAGACGTTTGAAGCATCTCCGGACTGGCCGTCACTCGGTCGTGCATATCTTGCTGTCCAGCTCGGCTTCAGCTCATCGCGAGCAGCCAGTGGGAGGCGGGGTGGACGACCCGGAATCCTACGGCGACCCTCCCGCCGCGAGCTTCGTGTCACCCGAGGCGCGGAGTTGACACAGATATTGAAGCTGGTTCCTCTTGGCTGTCGCGGCCTGAGCCGGTGTCAGTCAGGATCTGCTGATGAAGCCGGCGCCCGAGCAGACACGAGCGGCGGGACTCGTCAGCGATGGGTCGATAAGGAGCGGTCCGAGGAATGCAGCGCGATAGGCGAGGCACTTGTGCGGTGAAGACACGGGGATCGGTCTGGCCAACAGTTTCCAGCCTTGGTGATGCGGCTGAGTCGGAGTTCGGCGATGAGGACATTGTCTCGCCGGGCAGGACGATCCGGATTGTGGGATGACCCCACGCCAGAGGCAAGCTAGCAGGCTCCGGCAGGACAGCCTTCGATCGGATGTCAGCAACGGGCAGTCTTTCGGGTCTTCTCTTGACGCCCAAGCTGGGAGCTCGAGTCTGGAAGCGTCCGGATGCGGGATACCCGAGGGTGGCTGTTCGTCAATAGTGCCAATGTGCCATGCGGGGCGATTGGTGCCAGAGGATCAAGTCAACCCGAGTTTTCGGTTTTTTGCCTCATCGAGCCATGATGGGGTTCTGGTTTCCCGTGCCGATAACTAACTGACGAGCTAACGTTGGGGCCGTCGGGGATCGACGAGAAACAGGGCAGAGAGCGGGGTGCAAGCAGATACGAGTCGAGATGCGGCAGCCAGGGCAGGGGTCGTGTCACGGCGATGCAGGGCGTCCAACGCCCCAGCTTGACCCGGAGAGGCAGGTTGATCCATGTGATGAGTGGACTGTAATAACTACCTATCCTGTGTAGAAAATTCTGCGCTCTGTGCTTTGCCCGTGAGCCCGTTCTCGCAGGGCCTGTGTAAAATTCAGCCTTTCGTGACTGACTGACGATCTCGGGCGTGACAGCGACCAGAGCGCGGTCGGAGATAGCGGCAGCGAGGGTGATCTTCGGATGATCCGTCCAGGTGGGATCGCAGGAAGCCGATCCCAGGCAAACCATCGGCACAAGGAATTCAAATCCAGCGAGTGTGCGGTCCAGCTGGGTCCAGCTCTCCAGCACGGCAGTGGTGTGGATTGCTGTGGATTGCTGTGGGTTGCTGACGGGCGAGCGGGCGTGAACGGCAGCCGGGCCGGGTGTGGAGAAACAAAAGAATTCTCGAAAACCCAGGGAGCGAGATGGAAGCCGCATCATGCAGCCAGCCAGCCCAACCAAAAATAGCCAACCAGGCCGGGTGTGCCCGACAACACGGATGGAGGGATGGAAGGATGGGGGTATGGATGGACAAACCACACGTGGAGTTCTGGTCGCACACGCTGGAGACGGAGACGTTGGATGGCGCCCGCCGCTGGCCGCGGGCAGATCGACAAGAATGCGACCATCCAAGTGGGGTTGCGGTCCCAGCGCAGCAAAATGGGGCGGGCGGGCGGCGGTCAGTCAACAACAAGTTAGGACTCAGCTTCGGTGTGGTGTGCAGTGGTTCGAGGTCGGCCAATATTTTGGTTTTCGATTTTGGCCGGCCTCGCCCGAAACAAAAGAAGAAAAAATACCTTACCTGCCCTGACTGACTGACCGACTGACGGATCGACTCCTGCACGTGCTGCACTGCCCGCTGCCCCCGTGGGGATCTGGCTGAAGATTGTGTGGCTGGCGGATAACGTCAACGATGCGCGTCAAGATAACAACACAAGCTTTTGCCTTTCCCGTCCGATGACTGTGTGCTGCTGGCTTGCATCCGTTGCATGATTCTGCTGGGAACCGTGAATTTTGCTGCGTCTTGATGCGGGCAAGCGGCGCGCTCGCCAAGGCGTGGGGTGGAGATGTGGCCCAGGGGCAACCCAGGCACCGCCAGGGACCGCCAGGGGAAGCCGGGTTGGGCGTTGTTGCTGGCTCGGGAGTCGGGCCTTGCCCCTTTCGGCACCCTCAGCTCGCTCGTCTTCAAAATTCTCGAACCACGCCGGCCAATGGCAGCCCAGGCAGCGACTGCACCCCATCCCGACTATTTGAGAGAGCTGAGCTGATGCTGCACGAACACAGCGTCTCGCTGCCCTCGCTGGCGGAACTTTGTCAGGCGATTCCGGTGACCAATCGAGCAAATTGCCGATGGGGCCGGGCCTGGCCTCCAACGTCACCCGCAAGGTTATCGAACCCGCGCGCTGCCAATAACCTCGACGCTCAGATTCGCGACCCCAACAGCAGGATCAAGACTGTCAATAGCTCCTGGGCTGGAGACTTGGCACCACTTGCAGCGCAACGACCCAGCGAGGGAGGCGACAAAGCACGAAATGACTCGGTCCCACCGGTACACGTGGATTCCGTCCTCACCACCGGTGAGGCAGGCGAGGCATTCGTGTGTCCAGAGTCTCTCGCACACGGCATCAGAACAACACAGGAGACGGCGGGTGATGGCGGCCAGCATCTCGGGACTATCGGCATATTTTCTCGTATTGCCCATGAGCGTTGCGCAGCCACTGAGCTGGTGTCACAGCGCTCCATGCACTCGGGCTGCTCTGGCGGGCGCGCATTGGCTGGCCCGCGGCCCCAGTGCCCCCACCGCTCGAGAGGCCAAGCCATCCCGGCAGTCCTTGCAGGGCATTGCAGGGCGTTGCAGGCACCGGTTGCTGCACGAGCTGCACTGGGGCACGAGAGCGAGGAGCCCTGATCTGGATTTGCGTCTTGGCGCCCTTCATCTCCACATCGGGCGGCCAGGGGGGCGTTCAGCCCTCTGTCGGTCAGGGTCTGCAGCAGGCCGCCACACGAGAGCGTCAACCGGTATGGGCTCTGTGCATCTGTATTGCAATCGGCGGTATTTTGAAACGAACTGACGAACAGACGCGAGACTGCGAGTCTCTGATATGCTGTGCAGAATACGGATACTCCGGCGTTGGCACCGACGAGCGGGACGAGCGGGATCGATATTCGCTGCCGCATACTATGGACTAGCACTGTGATAGTATGGACGCCAACAGGCCACAGCTGGTTCCCCAGGTATTCGTATCCATCAGGCGGTTCAGTTGCTCCGTCCGCACGGGCTTCTTACGGGCAGTCCGCCGAGCCAGCGAAGCCAACAAAGCCAACGTCGACCTTCTCCTCGGCCGCATCTGTCATCTCCCATCGTTAGCGCCGCGAGATCGCGCCATGGGGAAACCCCACGACTCGAAAGGGGGCACTTCCAAGGTCATCGTCAACAACAGCGTCAACAGGATTGTCGGGAGGCGCTGGTGTAAATTACGGATGTGCGGGTGCCCTGCAGCTCTGTTGGACCCCTGTTTTCCACAACCGCCCCTGCAATCTTGGGCTGCACGCCCCGTCCAAGATGGGCCACTCGTCCCACTCGCTTTCGCTTGTCTCCTTGGCCAGACCCTTCTGCTCCGATGCCCTGGCTCCCTATGGACAAAAAAACAGGTACACCAAAGCTGATTTTTGGGTGATCCGCCCCACCCCTGTGTGCTTTTGGTGTACCTGTTTTTTTGACCACACCGAGCCTGGCCACTCGCGCGTCGCTGAGGCTGGCTAGCCGGCGGGGCGGCCCCTGTCCCTGGCGTTCCCAGGGAACAGGAAAGCATTCTCGGCGCCGTGACACCCGCGACGGGTTCGGCGCGATGGATCGGCCTCGTGGCTGAGGGAGTGCTACCCACGGATATATCTGCAATTGCTCCCCCCCGCACCCTCTCCCTGGCTCCGGTCTTGCCTCTGCCTCACTCCGACCCTGACGCTCGTTTGTCTGTCCAGTTTGCTTGGTGTTGGTGTCCGTTCCTCGGGCCCACGAGTCTTCATTCACAATGAGGGCCTCACCATCAAGGACCCTCTTTTCTTCCCTTCTCCTGTCCTCGGTAAGGCCTGCTACGCCAGAGATCCCAAGAGACATTTCGCTGACCTGCGTGCGTAGCTCCCACTCTCGCTTGCTCTCACAGTCCCGGCAACCCTCCCGGGACAATGGTCCTACAAGGGATGCTGGGTCGATGTGCCCGGCCGGACAATTAACAGCGCCGGTTACACCGATGCTACCGGCATGACCATCGAGACATGCCTCAACTACTGCCTCGGCAAGGGCTTCGCGTACGCCGGCGTCGAGTACTCGGTTGAATGCTACTGCGGCAGCGCTCCCGCCGCGGCTGCCACCCAGGTCGCCGAGACGGACTGCAACATGGCTTGCTCAGGCTCCGCCACCGAGCCTTGCGGCGCCGGAAGCAGACTCTCGCTCTTCCACACAACCGCCATCGTCACGCCGGGTGTGAACCCGGGTGTCAACGGCTACAACTACCTGGGGTGCTATTCCGAAGGAACCACTGGCCGTGCGCTCACCTACGGCGCCGCTATCACTGGGGCCCTGACGGTCGCCAAGTGCACCGCTGCTTGCCACACGGCCGGCTACATCCTGGCCGGCGTTGAGTACGCCGCAGAGTGCTGTACGTGATTTCGAAACACCTCCGAGGAAGGGGCCGAACGACTGACTCGAGATAGACTGCGGCAACACCATTTCCAACGGCGGTGCTCCGGCGACCAGCGGCTGCGACATGCTGTGCGCCGGCAACAGCACCGAGTAC